>Ga0209770_10000406_pt1 | contig 23774 bp, 16 predicted proteins | sample LauGreSu1BDMLBDD_2_FD_187572 | JGI IMG/M metagenome (GOLD analysis project Ga0209770, IMG submission 187572) | Freshwater lake microbial communities from Lake Michigan, USA - Su13.BD.MLB.DD (SPAdes) (version 2) | ecosystem: Environmental > Aquatic > Freshwater > Lake | place: Lake Michigan, USA...
TCATAATCCGAGTAAGCATAATACGGATTCGGTACCACGTTGATCATTTTCAAGGCATCTTTCAAGGCGTCTTGCGCTCCCAATTGGGTGGCAATTGCATCCATCGACCATCCGTACATGGGCTTGCCGCCATTAGCACCCGTTGCCGTAAAGTTCTTGTATTCCTTGTTGATGCGTAACTTGATGCTCACATCCGTTGAAAGCAAGCTTTGTCCTGGCGTTAGCAACGGATACGCAATCCATGTCAAGCTTCCGTACAAGTCCCGCTTGTCTTGGGCACTGTTGGTTTCCACGGCCAAGTATTTTTGGTACGCTTCGTTCGTTGCATTGTTCTCCGCCTGAGCAGGAACATAGGCTGGGAAGTCGTAGCTGGAATTGAACCCATTGATGGTTTTTTGCTTGTAGCTGAACACATAAATCGGATGCATGCCTCCCATCAGCGGTGTTCCTACACTGCTCACGAACTTGTCCGTTGGATTCCAAACCATGTCTGCTCCGTTTTCACCGCCCAAAAACGAATTCTCTCCAAAGGCCAAGTATAAGCGAGCACCGGATTCCAAGTCTACGGCGTAGCCCGGGAACCATCCCATGCCCGTACCCGTTCCGTCAGGGTTGCCGTTCTTGTCCACGCTCGGGCTTTTTCGCAAAGCTCCTGGAGCCGAACCTCCTACATTTAACCCAGCCGTGCGACCAAGTTCCACCACCGGACAACGTGTCCATTTCGACTTGTCGCTGGTGATTACAATGTTCACACTGGGCAAGAAAGATATCGAAGCATTCGTGCGCGAAGACCCGTTAAAGGTTCCAAAGTACGCCAAAGGCATATAATCCGCTTGATAACCCGTTACTCGGTGAGGCGCAATCGTACCATCCAATACACTTTCGAAGCGCTGGTTGGGGTCCGCTCCCGCATCGTCGGCGTAATTACAAGGATTCAAGTAAACAGGACCGTCAGGCAAACACTCGTATCCGGGATCACCAACCGTGTTATTTGGCGCATAATCTCCGGACCGTATCCAGTTCGTTGGAAAGTAGGCATCGTTGTCCGGAACACCGCCCAACCAACGCTTGGAAGAATCCGCAAACGTAATCGACGACTCAATCATGTCCGTAGTCTTCGCCGTAATATTCCCCGATCCTGAAGCAAAGTAATAATTCTCTTGATGGATTTGGACCGAAATTCCCCACTCAGGAATGATTTGTTCGTTGTCGCCGTTGATCGTTCGGTCCGAACTCACGGAGTCTTGGATCGTTCCGCCTTTGGTATCGTAACGGTAAATCACCCAACTCGCCGTATCGGCAGCATTGCCCGGTGAAGTTGGCGTGTAATCGCGGAAACGGCACTCAAAGTACCCTCCTTTGAGGTTCAAAGGATCCACCACTTTGATGTTCACGGGGCCTTGACCGTAATCGTATTCCGGCTCCGCCATATATCCATCGTTAACAATCGTATTCAAGGTTGCGTCGGTGAACTCCAAAGAGCGGTTACCGTTACCGTATCCGTCCAAACGGGTTATGCGTGGCGTTGAGCCGTAACCAATCATCTGGTACGTTCCGTCTGCCTCTGGCATGGGGTTGTGGGGAACCGCAGGCGTTGAACTAATCGCAGTACCGTCAAAATTTAATCGGGATGAAATGTACGGAATTTTTTGACCGTCAAGGAATAATGCATCGTTTGGATCGTATTTCTTGAACTGATTGTAGGCATATGCTACGGCAACATAGTAATACGTTTTGTGGTTTACCAACCTTCTTGCTCCTTGTGCAAAGGCATCTTCCAATATTTGAAATGAATGACGGATTCCTTTATTTTCTCCGTCAACTTTCTCAACAGGCACAGAAAAACCTAGGGCCTCGTCGAATTCAAAATTGATGATTCTTGAGATGTTATTTTTGATGTCGCACTGAGCCACTAATCGAGCCTTTGTTGGATCGGCAATATCCGCAACGGAAACATCCTGATTTTTCAATTGGAAGATTTGATATCCTTCGAAACGGTATTTACGGTCCACGTTAGGGTCTGGGATGTTGATTTCATCAATTTCCTCATACGCTTCTTGATAGTTATTCGAAGAAATAGGGTTTTCAATCATTAAAATCAATTCTTTATCCAACTCTTGGATGGTCAATTTAGGCGCATCCGGAGGCGAAAGAATTTTAAAGCAAGCGTCGAACAAAGCTTGCGCTTTCGTATCTGCTCTTTTCATCGCTTCAACCGATGCCATCAAAGAACCTTCCGTGCTACGTCCATAGACTATACCGACCGTAATGTTATTCACTGCTCCCGGTTTCAGGGTGAACGGTCCAGCAGACTGAACAAAACGTCGGTCACCAGCAGGATTGTTATTCGTAGATTCATCCCAACCATTCGGGTATTGAGCTGACATGTCGGTTCCTCCCGTCGACCAATGCAATGGGTCAGAGGTTCCCGGGAACATGTAATCGGATAAAACACCTGGGGTACTACCAAGACCCCCGTAGTACATTTCAGATCCGTTGGCCCATTGACCTTCCATGAAGTTGTAAAATTCTGCAGCAGGTCCTGGGTCGTTGTACGGATAAGCAGACGTGGAAGTATAATACGTAAAACGACGCATTCCAAAACGCTCATTATCAACAATTCCATCTGAGTATCCTATACCGATACCCTTGTAAACAATCCCATTATTAGCCAAGGCATCAACCACCGTTGGCACCACCATAGTTTGCGTGGCATTGTCGAAATAAGGGCCTGGGTTGTCAATACCATCGGCATCTTGGTACGGTCCTTCAAAGAAATCGCATCCGATCGCTGGTGGATTCGCACCGTAACCTAATTTACCTCCATCGTTTTCATCGTTCAAATCCCCGTTGTACATGTAACCAAGACCCCTAGAAACGTCACAACCCGCATAATCGTCGGCGTAGTTACCAACATCCGCATCGAGATACTGGGCAAAATAGGTGTTGTATAAGGTTTGTGTACCGCGGTTAATCAATTCATAGTTGTAGAAAGTCATTCGATTCACCTCATCGTTGGTTGCGAAGGAGAATGCCTGTGCTCTAATTTCCATTCCTATCGGGTCACCGTTAGTTTCCGTATGAATGTTTCCTTTGTCGTTAAAAACCCACCAATGCGTTTCATCCCCAAAAAGCGAAATCCTACGGTCAAACCCACACTGAATATCATCGCGGCCTAAGATATCATCGTACCAAGGGTGGTCTCCGTTATCCGGGTTGTAATTTCCGTCTTGGTCACGGTCGTAGTAAGGCGCTAAGAAATAATCCTGTCCTTTGGAAATATCTCCATGGGCAGGCCAATTGTAAATACGATTCAACTCTTCATTGGAAGGCGCTTGTACATCATCGCATTCTGTATTTATTCCTACTTGGCATTCCCACCAAATATTAAAACGGATCACCTCGGCCTTGCGAATGGTGTAAAATTGGTCATAAGCAATACATTGGTCTGGATCAATGTTCGCTTCACCGAAATCACGGATGGCATCATCCCCAACAGGAAACAAAGGATTATAATTTCCAGTTCCAGGGGTAACAGATAAAGGTCCTGGCCAAAAGTCGTTCCCTTGGCGATAGCGCAATGCCGCAAGCTTTAACTGGCCATTTACATCGGTTCCTCCCATCCACAAAGCACCAGCAAAGATGGCAAAACGGTTACTTCCTTTGGGGACCTCGTATGCTGCAACGCCGTTTTGACGGTTTTGGAACATGGAACCTCCTTGTTCAATCAAAGCACGCACGTCATTGAATTCCATGATGTACTTTGCCGTTGCTGGGCTACAATTCGCTTTAGGTTTACCCGGCTTTTTATTTTTATCATTAGGCCCGTAGTACGCTAATGCATTCGTGCCTAAAAAAGCTACAGCCAATAACGACGCGATGAATTGCTTTTTCATATGATAGTTCTTATTAAATATTAAAAATCGTACTTGACCCCTAAACGAATCGTTCGAGGCACACTAATATTGAACGGATTATTCACCTTCATGGAGTAGTAGTCACGGAATGCTTGCTCGTCCGTTTGGTTTTGAATCGAGGTTTGGCTCGCCGCAGCCGCAAGGTATCCATCGTCGTTCCAGTTGCCAGTTGCACGGTAAATTCCAAGAACGTTGAACTGGTTGAATAAATTCGTTGCACGAACGTAAATGTTCAAATTGGACACTTTTTCCTTATCCTTACCCTTGGCATCTTTGGATTTGTGGGTGATCGTTATATTTTTATCTAACTGCATATCCAAGCGATACGTCCAAGGCATCCTAGAGCCGTTTACAGTACCGCTAATACCTGCATTCAAATTACCAATACCTTCATCGGTAATGAATGTTTGTGCGGAATATGGATAACCAGAATTGATGTTCGTGAAGATGTTCAATCCTGTATTTTCCAACAATTTAAAGTCACCAATAGTAGGACCGTTGTAATCTTTCCCTTCCCCGTATCGGTAATCGAAGGTGATAGCAAAGGCATGACGCTGATCAAAACTGTAAGGGAAGATGTTTCTCAAATTAGGAATACCTGCATTGATAAATGCCGCCATTGATGTTGCATCGGATCCCGTACCGTCTGCAAACTGCAGCGTGTAATTGGCGGTCATACGAACGTTGCCTGTTTGACGCAAATCATAAGCAATAGTCATACCTTTAACGGTTCCAAAATCGCGGTTACCGAATGTTTTATACGAAGCAGGATACGCCATGAACATGTTAATCAACTGCACATTGTTGCGTTGTTCACGGTAGAAGGCAGAAATCTTTAAGGAGGATGTTGGTCCTAGCACTTGTTGGAAACCTAACTCATAGTCGATCGTGGTTTCAGGCTTCAAATTCGCGTTACTGATTACAGCATTACGCGACTGAATGTACTGATACTCGTAAGGATCAAATCTAAATCCGGAAGTTGGACGCTTCGTTAAAATGTCGTAGTGTGCGAAGAATGACGCTTTTTCAGAAATCGGGAAAGAAAAAGCAACACGTGGCATTACGTTAACTTGCGCTTTATAATCTTCAAATGCCGACGCATCTGGTGCCGTTTGTCCTGGATTCAACAACCAAGGTGCGATACCACCTGCGCCTTGAATCACTTTAGGATCTTCTACGGTTGTTCCTACAGCATTGAACCATTCCGCTTCGTTACGGAAACCGTTGATAGCGGTTGGATTCGAAATATCATTTACATAAACAATATAATCATCTCCCATGCTTTCAGGAATGTTCACCCAAGCATATTGCCCTGGATCGTTCGCTTTCAAAGCTTTCGCTTCTTTTACGGTGCGAGCGTTGTAGAACAAATACGGGTCCTTAAGTACCGGCTGATTTGCATCGAATACGTCAACCCTTACCCCTACATTGAATACGATATCCTTGAATGCAAATTTATCCATGATATAACCCGCCATGTAGGTAGGCTGGAAGGCTCCAATGAAGCGCTTGTAATTACCGTTTTCGTCGTATTCATTGAAATACTTGTTGATGTCGGTAATTCCTTTGACTTTTTTCCCAGTATGGTCAAATCCATAATAGGAAACGAATGAATTCCCTTGGTTCATTAATTCATCCGGGGAAAACATGGAAAGGTTGTACATAGAAGGATCGTACATGTCGATGTCTACGAAGTCGTTTCCACCGGTTGCAAGGTTAAGAGCCTTTCGTACATTGTAGTCAAAAAATGACTGGTTATCGTTATTTATTTGGCCACCGAATGCACCATTATTGTTATGTGCATAACCAGAATTTAATCGATCATAGGTGATCGCTTTGAAAGAACCTGAATCCGATATAACACCTGTAGTGTAATCCAACTCACGAATATGAAAATTCATTAGCTGGCGGGCAATAGACCAAATAGCTGTTGGACCTTGGTCGCCGTTCGACCAACCTCTATCGATTCGTTGCTCGTATTCGAAACCAAGAGAAACGCTGTGATTGCCAATGACAAGAGAACCAGCTCCTGTGACACGGAATTGGTCGTTTTCAAACTTCCCAAAACCGTTGTATGGAGCACCAATATTGGACCAAATACCGTAAACGCTTTGAGGAGCATCTCCATTTCTAAGAGCGTTTCCTTGTTGGATTTGGAACAAATTTTCGTATCTCCCGAAAGGCGATCCTTCGTAAATATTATAGTACTGAGTCGTTATTGAAGCAAGAGCAGCATTGGTTTCGGAAGGTGTAAATTCGACCTCTAGATCACGGAAACCGTTGTGTTCCCAGCGCTGTAAGTTTTCATTGAACTCATAAGAAGGGGTTCTGCGGGTTTTGAAGGTTCCAACATGTCCGTAATTAAAAATATCGTATTGATGTTTTGAATCATACGAGTCGCGCATGGTTTTACTGAAATCTACCATTAAGGTATAGTTGGCCGATTTAATTTTGCTGTTTTTATTGTCGTTAGAAAACCTTTGGGAGATTTTACCATAAACCCGATAATCCAAACCTTTAGACTGACCAAAATTCGTGAAGTTCAACAAGGAACCTGTATAGGAGTAAGCAGAACCATTGAAATAATTCAAGGATCCACCAAACTGTACGTTAACGGTAGGACCAGTATTAACATCAATTTTTCCTTGACCTGAAATAGTCGTATTTCGTGCATTCATTCTCCACGGCACCTTTTCAAAATCCGTTTCTCTCAAGAAAAGGGCGTTGTGAAATGTTCCAAAACCAGTAGAAGTGGGACGCAATGGATTCGCTAAGAGAGAGTCACGAACATCTTTTTTAATCCTCCAACCACCACCTGCTAATGGACGGTTATCCAATTCGTCTGTAAGGTTGGCAGAAATAAGAAAACCTAATCTTGGTTTTGTTTTTTCACCGGTTGAATCCCGTTGCATCCAAAGTGGTCCGGAAAGCATTCCTTCAAACAGGTTATATCCATATTTATCTAAACCAAACACTTTTCCGTCATAGCCGTTAGGATCGGCGCCTTTAAAATAAAATCCTGAAGTAACGGCCTCGATGCTACCAAAATATACCGCAGAAGGACCTCTTGTGGTAACAGAAATGATTCCACCGGTTACGTCTCCATAATTCGCTGGCACACCCCCGGTTATAACGGAAACTTCTTCCAAGGCGGCTTTTGGCAAATTCGCAGATCCTCGCACTTTTATTCCGTCAATAAAAAAGTAAGTTGCATCTGATCGAGATCCTCGCACCGAAATTGCACCACTTCCCTCGTTCGTGTTAACTCCACCCACGGATTGAGCAACACCAGCTGCTGAACGAACTGGCATTCGATTAATATCTTCTCGTGTAACGGTCGCGCCTGAAGCTCCTCCATCTTTATCAATCAACGGAACCTTGTATCGACTAACCTTGACCTCATCTTTCGTTAATTCGTTCTCCGGACGTCCCAAGGTTAACTTTTCTAGAAACGTTATTTTATCCGAGGAAATAATAACCCCTTGCTCCAAAGCGTCTTGATACCCTTCTGTTTTATTCGTAATTTTTATATCGTAAGTACCCGGAAGAATTGCATTTATTTGAAACTCTCCTTTGTCGTCGGTAATGGCATTACCTTTCATCGTTGCACCAGAAAGCAAATAAATCTTAGCATTCGGAATTACCGCTCCGGTTTTATCTTCTTTTACGATTCCTTTAAGGGTACCAAGCCCTGATTGGGCCTTGTGATAAGAAGCTGTAAACAAAATAATTACGAGCAATAGAGGTAGTTTTTTAATCATAAATTTTGATGTTAAAAGACTATGAATTAGTTAAATTTAAGTTGCTAAATATAGAAAGTTTATCCGTGTTCTCAAAAAATGAAACAAAATAACCTAAAAAAATCCTCACTTTTGTTTCATGCATGGGCAAGTTTTTGAAGTAGATTCTGAATTATTGTCGAATGGTAAAACGATTCAATACGTATTGTTGGATATAAACCATCAAGAAAATCAGGGAAAACTCCTACCCTTGGAGGAGGAAGAGCAGGCGTTAATATCCTTGGAGCAAAGACGAAAAGAATATGCTGCGGTTCGAAAATTAAAAAATCGTATTTTCAAAAATCATCGAATTCTATACGCGCTGAACGGCAAGCCATATCTTGAACCTTTCGAAAAGCACATTGGGATTAGTCATTCAAAGAACTTTGCGCTCTTTGCCTATTCAGATTCAGTATTTGGATGTGACATTGAAGAAAACGACGTCAGGTTACTCAGGGTGAAAAATCGGTTCACCAGTAATAGAGAATTGTCCATATTGGCGCATTTTTCTCCATTAGACCAACTTTGCATATTGTGGACAAGCAAGGAGGCTATTTACAAATTACTAGGATTTTCAGGCGTCAATTGGAATGTGGACTGTCAATTAACCGAGGTAATATTTCCGCGCCTGAAATTTAAGCTTACCTGGCGTGAAAAAGAGATTGTTTTAATGTGTTATTTACATAAACCTTTTGAAAACGTATGGATTTCATGGGCAATAATCGAAGAAGATGAGTGAGTTGTTTCAAGAATTAGTCGATGGGAAAGGGAGGGTAGCCATTCTCATTGATCCGGATAAAAACACGAAAAAATCGGCATTCAAAAGCCATATTCAAACGTTGATTTCTGCAAAGCCTGATCTTTTTTTCGTCGGAGGAAGCACCGGAAACCGAGCGCAAACGGAAAACTGTGTAAACTGTTTGAAGGAAGAAACTCAAATTCCTGTTGTTTTATTTCCCGGTAATTCCGAACAATTTTCCGCAAAGGCAGATGCGATACTATTTTTATCACTCCTGACAAGCAGAAACCCAAAATATATAATTGAAGAACAGATCAAAAGTGCTTCTGAGGTATATCTGTCAGGAATACAAACCATCCCTACTGGGTACATTCTAATTGATGGAGGAACCCATACCAGCACCTTGCAAGTAACCCAAAGCACCCCCATCGCGCAGGAGTCTTTGAAGACCATCCTCGATACTGCTTTGGCCGGAACATTGATGGGACACAAAGCGCTTTATATGGATGCGGGAAGTGGGGCAACAACCCTTATTTCTGAAGAAATCATCCGAACGATTGCTCCTCTCACCCAATTGCTAATTATTGGCGGGGGGCTCAGAAATATTTCTGCTATTAAGAAGGCACATTTGGCCGGTGCCAAAGTGGTAGTTATTGGAAATCAACTGGAAAGTGACGCTTCTTTTGCGCAAGAAATCGCAGCCTATCAAGAAGAACGGCATCGTTCGCTACTGACCTAGATTTGCTTTCAAACTCAAGTCCAAACTTTTTACATTATGGGTTAGGGCGCCAACGGATATAAATTGAATTCCTGTCTCAGCATACGCTACAATATTGTCTTCGTTAATACCCCCTGATGCTTCGGTCTCAAAATGGCCTGGAATCAACTTAATGCATGAGCTAATTTCCTCTGGAGTAAAATTATCGAGCATAATGCGGTCAACCTGATCGAAAAGAATTACTTCATTTAGTTCTTTAAGATTTCGAACCTCGACTTCGATCTTGAGGTCCAATTTCTGGGCTTCTATATAATTGAGGGTCTTTGTTACCGCGTTTGCTATTCCCCCACAAAAGTCAAGGTGGTTGTCTTTAAGCATTATCATGTCGTAGAGCCCATGTCGGTGATTAAGACCACCACCAATCAATACGGCTTGTTTTTCCAACATACGAAAACCGGGAGTTGTTTTGCGTGTATCGAGCAGACGAGCAGAGGTATGGGCAATTTTTTGCTGTAAAAATCTTGTTTTCGTAGCGATTCCCGACATGCGTTGCATGCAATTCAATATAAGGCGCTCCGTGGATAACAAATTGATAACCCTTCCAACAATTTTAAAGGCAATATCCCCTGGCTCAACCCAATCTCCGTCCTGTTTATACCGCTCGAAAGTTGCTTCAGGATCGGTTATTCGAATTATTTCTCGGGCAACCTCAACTCCTGCCAAAACACCTTGTTCTTTAACGAGTAACCTTGCCTCACCAAGTTGATCAGGAGCAATCGTAGCGAGGGAAGAATAATCTCCGAAGCCAACATCTTCTTTTAACCAAAGATCGATATGTGATTTTAACATGTAACAAAAATAAGAACAATCTTGCCATAAAAATTACATCCTTATCTTTGCTTTATGCTTAACAGAAAACGAATTATTCGATGGTTTGTATTGATTTTCCTAATGTGTTTTGGAGAAATGAGTGGATTCGCACAGGAAAGTGCCGTGATCGACTACCTACAATCAGAGCAATATCATCCAGAAGGCTTAAGGAAAAAATTGAATCAACTAAAACCGGGTTCCTTTTCTCAAAAACTATATGGCGCTTATTTTAACAAACTCTCAGAAAACACGCCAGAATTCCTGAAGGCAATGTCAGGACTCGTCCAGGCTCAAAATTCAACAATAACCGATGCTGAAACGCAGCATTTTTATGAAATTTTGAGTGCTGAATACTATCTGTTAAAAGGTGATCTAAATTCGGCCAAACTGACCCTTTTAAACAGTACTACGTTATCTAAAACAAAGGGATTAAAACGTTGGGGATCTTATAGCAATAGGGTTTTAGGATCCATTTATATGGGAAATAAAATGCCTGATTCCAGCCAGTATTATTTCAAAAAAGCCATTGAACTCGCCAAACGGAGTAATAACAACGTCGACCTTATCTGGAGCCTTCATGCATCGGCTCTCGCATACTATCATCAATCGGAAGTTGGTCCGGCGCTTAGCCAAGAATTATTAGCGATTGTTATTGCACAAAAAATAAAAAACGAATACTTGCTTAGCATGCTCAACACCTCCATTGCTGAAATATCTTTGGAATCAGGTAACCTTCGACAGGCAGAAAATTTCTTGCGAAAAAGTACTCAACACAACCTTAAATTAAATGACCCACTACAATCGTGTCGTAATACCATTCTGCAAGCAAAAGTTTGGATTAAGAAAAACGAATCGGACCAGGCCTTCAAGGCCCTTAGAAAGGTTGTAAGTACCTTGACCTCTTTAGGTGCTTATCGCTCTTTAGGCAAGGCATGGATGATTTACGGCAAGGTATACAATGTTCGAAAGAATATGGATTCCAGTTTATACGCATTTCAGAAAGCGCTGGTCTATTTTGAAAATTCCATAAACCCCTACGAAATGGCCGATGTTTATCATTCCATAGGATTAACCTACTTGAACAATAAAGACCTTGTAAATGCGGAAAAAAACTTTCTCAAGTCAATCACCATTCAGAGCAACATAAAAGACACCAAAGGTTTGTATGAGAATTACAACGCATTGGCTCAACTTTTCTCCCTTAAAGGGAACCAAAAATTGGCTTATTTATATTTGAAAAAATATACCGACTATTTGAAACAAAATAGCCTTTCGGTCGATAGTAAAACGGTCGATGAACTCACCCAATCTAATTCCCGTGAAGAGCGGGAACTTTTGATTTCTTCACAAGAAGAAGAATTGAACCGTGAATTGCGAGAAAAGGAAATTTTACAGCTTCAAAGCGACCGTCAACTTCTCGGAATTATTGTTGTGGTCGTGGTTTTTATTTTATCTGCGATCATTTTCTTTTTTGTTATTCGTCAGAGAAATGTTGCGCAAGAGCAACGGGAAACAGAAATGTCGCAAACGTTGTTGAGATCTCAAATGAATCCTCATTTCATTTTTAATGCGCTTGCGGTAATCCAAAGTTATATTTTCGAAAATACCCCTGAAAAAACTTCAAGTTTTCTGGTTAACTTTTCAAAACTCATTCGCTTGATCCTCGAAAACTCTCCGAAAGAATTCATTACCGTTGATATCGAAAAGGAAATTTTATCTAAATACCTAACCACACAGAAATTACGGTTTGAGGATCGATTCAATTTTGAATTGATCATTGATGAGGACCTCATACAAAAAAGGGCCCTCATCCCTCCTATGATCACCCAACCCTTCGTAGAAAATTCAATTGAACATGGACAACTTCATGCGATTTCAGATGGAATCATACGAATTCATATGCATGAACGAGATGGAATGTTAGAAATAATGGTAAGTGATAATGGGGTTGGAAGAGAAAAGTCTGCCAAGATTAAAAAGAAAAGTAATCACAAAAGTATGGCATTGAACATAACCCGCGAAAGAATTCAGATTCTGAATAAAAAGTATAAAGGTAAAGGCAATTTAGAAATATCTGACCTGGATGAAATGACAAAATCTGGAACGAAGGTAATGATTTGTTTGCCATTGATATACGAAAACATTACATTTGATGGAAATGAGAAAAATCTTAATCATTGATGATGAAAAAAGAATACGTGATTTCGTAAAACGAATGATCGACTCTTTTGGTTTTGATGTTGAAGTCTTTACGGATGGAGAAAACGTGGAAACAGGTATTGCAGCGATTAAATCACTTAAACCTGATATCGTATTTCTGGACATACAAATGCCCGACGGAACCGGTTTTGACCTTTTAAATCAGGTTGGCGAAAAAACATTTGAACTCATTTTTATTACCGCTTTTCAAGAATATGCCATCATGGCAATAAAATTCAGCGCCTTGGATTATATTTTAAAACCCATTGATGCGGAAGAACTTAAAACTGCTTTACAGAACGCCTTAGACACCATAGATTTCAAAAAAGAGGAAACACAATATGAGGCGCTGAGCCATAACCTCAACACCAATCAAAAACGCAAGTTGGTATTGAAAACCCAAGAAAGCGTTCACGTAGTGGATTTGAATGAAATCATACGTTGCGAGGCTGATAAAAATTACACTTTTTTCTACCTGAATAGCGGCAAAAAAATCTTGGTGTCACGAACGCTCAAAGATTTTGAACTTTTATTATCCAACCATGGTTTTTTCAGGGTTCAACAATCCCATTTAATCAATATAGAATACATCGATCGTTACGACAAGTCCGAAGGAGGATCAGTCATCATGAAAGACGGGTCAGCCGTTCCATTATCTAACGCCAAAAAAGACCTGTTTTTCCAACTTTTGGAGAACCTTTAATCCAGAGCACTTTTCAAGTCTGCGATTAAATCCTCTACATCCTCAATGCCTACACTTAATCGTATTAGACTATCCACCACCCCGCTTTTTTCGCGTTCTTGTTTAGGAATCGATGCATGCGTCATAGTTGCTGGGTGACCGATCAAGGACTCAACGCCCCCGAGCGATTCTGCCAAGGCAAATATCTTTACCTTTTTTACCACTTCTAGAGCCTCCTCAAGTTGATTTCCAATCAAGGTAAAAGAAATCATTCCGCCGAACCCACGCATTTGTTGCGCAGCAATTTCATGGTTTGGATGAGAGGAAAAACCAGGCCAAAACACCTGATCCACTTTCGGGTGAGCGGCTAAAAAATTCGCCACTTTTTCTCCATTATAGCAATGCCGTTCCATGCGTAAATGAAGTGTTTTAATTCCCCGTAGCACCAAAAAAGAGTCCATTGGCGAGGTGACTGCACCAGAACTGTTTTGTATCCGATACATTTCATGCGCAATGGTTTCATCATTTGTTATAAGTGCGCCCATAATCACATCGGAGTGTCCTCCTAAGTATTTAGTAACCGAATGCATGACGATATCAGCCCCTAGATCTAATGGAGATTGAAGAAACGGGGTAGCAAAGGTATTATCCACACACAACCAAGCCCCAGCGGCACGCGCAATTTCCGCGGCACCTTTGATATCAATGATGTTCATCATCGGGTTCGTTGGGGTCTCCACCCAAATCATTTTCGTTTTAGGGTTTACCTTCGCCTGGATGTTTTGAACATCCGTCATGTCTACAAAATGAAAGACTAAGCCGTATTTCTCAAAAATGGTTTTAAAAATTCGATAAGAGCCCCCGTACAAATCATGCGTTGATATGACTTCATCGCCAGGGTTTAGCATTTTGATGACGCAATCTATAGCGGCCAAACCGGAACCAAAACAGGCACCAAATTTACCGTTTTCAATGGCCGCTAAATTTTTTTCTAAAGCATGACGGGTAGGATTCAAGGTTCGAGAATACTCATAGCCTTTGTGGTTACCTACCCCTTCTTGAACGTAGGTAGAAGTCTGATAAATTGGCGTCATGATGGCTCCTGTAGCAGGATCTGGAGCAACTCCTTCGTGGATGGCTTTGGTAGCAAATTTCATGGAGGTAAAATTAGAAAAAAAATGTAACCTTATCCTCCCTTTGGGTTTCAAGGCAAACAAACCTATCCTATGAAAACCTTCTTTTTAATGCTGTCCTTATCGGTTGCTCAACTCGGTTTAACCCAAATCACCGTATTCTCGAAAACCACCCATGAATACGATTTAACATCGGAAGAAGTAAAGGGTAGTTTTACCAAAACACAAAGTTTCAATATTTCCTTCCCCGACTCCTTGTTAATTCATAATGTTTTCAATGACGATTTCGAAATTAACGACAGTCAAATCTACAAAATTATTGGGGTGGAAGAAAAAGACGGTATCATTGGTTTTACCGCATTATCGGGGGTCTCTGGAAGGAGCTACCAATACCTCCTTAAAACCGTAGAAGAGTCTCTCGTACTTGTTCAACTCTTCAATGAGGACCAAACCATGTATGTATTTGAAGGAAGTGACTCAAAAATGAAAACGTTTATTCAATCTGAATAGCCAATGACGGGTTCCAGAAATGTTGTTCAAACTGTTGAATTTGATCATTCATTACAGTTATTCCCTCTTCTTCTAGCTTCTTTTGCATAACATCTGGCGGATTAAAGTGCATTTTTCCCGTCAATAAGCCTTGTCTATTAACCACACGATGCGCTGGTACATCTGCTAGTCCATGGCTTGCATTCATGGCCCAACCTACCATGCGCGCCCCACTTTTCGAGCCCAAAGCCTGTGCTATAGCACCGTAGGTAGTTACCTTTCCTGGTGGAATCAAACGAACAATACCATAAACTGCCTCAAAGAAATCTGTATTTTTGAACACACCGCAAAATTACAGCTATGAAAGGAATCTACACGTTACTGCTATTAATCGGTTCAAACATTTTTATGACCTTAGCGTGGTATGGTCACCTGAAATGGTTTGGTGAGAAAAAATGGTTGGAAATTGGACTTTTTTTAACGATACTAATCAGTTGGGGGCTCGCTTTTTTCGAATACTGCCTTCAAGTTCCTGCGAATCGCATAGGTTATCGAGGCAACGACGGTCCCTTTAGTATTATGCAGTTAAAGCTTATTCAAGAGGTACTCTCGATTGGGGTGTTTTTGGTTTTCATGCTCTTATTCTTTAAGCAAGAAACTTTGAAGTGGAATCATTTTGCAGCCATTGCCTGCATCCTTGCTGCCGTATATTTCATTTTCAAGAAATAAAAAAAGCCGCACTCGGCGGCTTTCCACAATTCCTCTGTGAAGGTTATTTTTTGCAGCAGTCTTTCATGCCCTTGCCTCCGATCCATTTCCCGTTTTTATCGAAATGTGCTAAACAAGCGGCTTTCTCTTCAGCAGAACAGCCTTTTTCATCGCACATTTTAGCGCATTCATCCTTAGTCATGGTAGCGCATTTGCTCATGTCGCATTTTCCGATCATTTGAGGCCCCTCTTTGCAGTTGCCATGCTCCTTTCCACATTGCATGCCTGACTTACAAGCGCTTGCTTCACCATGGCATTCTTTTTTATCAGCAGAGCAAGCTGTTTTGTTTTTGTGGCAATCTCCACTTTTACCTTCGGAACTATGACCATTTCCTAAAATCGGGGCGATTACCAATCCTACCAAACAGGTCAACTTGATTAAAATGTTCATAGAAGGACCTGAGGTATCTTTGAATGGATCACCAACGGTATCTCCGGTAACTGCTGCTTTATGAGCATCAGACCCTTTGTATGTCATTTCGCCGTTGATTTCCACGCCGGCTTCAAACGATTTCTTAGCGTTGTCCCAAGCGCCTCCGGCATTGTTTTGGAAAACCGCCCAAAGTACACCCGAAACGGTGACTCCTGCCATGTAACCTCCAAGCATTTCAGCGATCAATTGGTTGTCGTATCCCAATAACATGGGAAAAACAGCAATCGCAATGGGAAAGCCTAGGGTTAACACCCCTGGTAACATCATTTCACGCAATGCTGCTTTCGTCGAAATTTCAACACATTTGCCGTATTCGGGCTTACCTGTTCCTTCCATTATCCCGGGGATTTCTTTGAATTGTCGTCGTACTTCGTAGACCATATCCATTGCTGCTTTACCCACTGAGTTCATCGCTAACGCTGAAAAAACAACCGGAATCATTCCTCCAATAAAGAGCATGGCCAACACAGGTGCTTTAAAAATATTAATCCCATCAATACCCGTGAATGTTACATAGGCAGCAAATAAGGCTAGCGAAGTTAAGGCTGCAGAGGCAATGGCAAATCCCTTTCCGGTGGCTGCTGTGGTGTTTCCAACGGAATCTAGGATATCGGTGCGTTGACGCACTTCTTTTGGAAGCTCGCTCATTTCCGCAATACCACCAGCATTATCGGAAATGGGTCCGAAAGCATCAATTGCAAGCTGCATTGCAGTAGTTGCCATCATAGCCGAAGCGGCTAAGGCTACTCCATAAAACCCGGCTAACGCATAAGAACCCCAAATTGCGCCTGCGAATAACAATACGGTAGGGAAGGTAGAAATCATCCCTGTAGCAAGTCCTGCAATAACGTTGGTTCCAGCTCCTGTGGCAGATTTTTGAACGATTTTCAATACGGGCTTTGTGCCTAATCCCGTGTAGTATTCTGTAACGGAAGAAATGACACCTCCGACAAGCAATCCAACAATCGCAGCGAAGAACACTCGTAATGATGAAACTTCTTTCGTTCCTTCTCCAAAGAAATTCATTTTCATGGTCTCCGGAAGCATCCACACCACCAACCCGTAACAAGCAATCGCAGTTAATACGATTGACACCCAATTACCAATGTTGAGGGCACCTTGCACTTGTTTTTCTTTAGCGTCATTGCTGGAGATTTTGACCAACATCGTCCCAATAATTGAAAAAATTATACCTACTCCAGCGATAGCCATGGGTAAGAGAATGGGGCCAATTCCACCGAATTTATCCGTAATGCGACCCCCCATGTCGGTTATAACATAGTTTCCAAGTACCATAGCTGCCAAAACGGTAGCCACATACGAACCGAAAAGGTCTGCTCCCATCCCCGCAACGTCTCCAACGTTATCTCCAACATTGTCAGCAATGGTGGCGGGGTTACGAGGATCATCCTCTGGAATTCCAGCTTCAACCTTACCTACCAAGTCCGCACCAACATCGGCTGCTTTGGTGTAGATACCTCCACCAACACGTGCAAACAAGGCAATGGATTCAGCGCCCAGAGAAAATCCTGCTAAGGTTTCCAAAACGACCGTCATATCCTCCGTGTTGGTCCATTGACCCCCCATAAAAATCTGAAAGAAAATGATGAAAAATCCGGTCAATCCAAGAACGGCTAAACCGGCAACACCAAGTCCCATTACGGTTCCTCCTCCAAACGAAATTTTAAGCGCTTGAGGTAGGCTAGTTCTTGCCGCTTGGGTGGTACGAACATTCGTTTTAGTGGCAATTTTCATCCCCATATTACCTGCCAAAGCCGAAAAAATTGCCCCAAAAATGAAGGCAATAACAATCATCCAATGCGTCTTTACTCCCGGAATAAAAGTTATACCCGCAAGCACGATGCTTGAAGCGATTACGAAAATAGCTAAAAGACGGTACTCAGCTTTCAAGAAAGCTAAGGCACCTTCGTAGATATAATCGGAAATTTCTTTCATTTTTCCATCGCCAGCATCTTGTTTCAAAACCCAAGCACGCTTCATGGCCATGAAAACCAAACCAATCACGGCTAAAACGATTGGCACATAAATCATCATTGATTCCATTGTATATTTAAGTTTAATTTGAGCGCAAAAGTAGATTTTTCTCTTAAAGTATGCAAATAACGCGGTTATTGCTTACTTCTGAGAATTAGTCCTTCGAAATGATATCGAACAATTCGTCTAAATTCGGTGAGATAATGATTTCAATTCGTCGGTTCTTGGCTTTATCCAAAGGATCTACCGGTTGAAATTCACTGCGCCCCGCCGCAATCAACTTGGCAGGATTCATTTTAGAGTTTGCTAGCAATATTTCAACCACGGAAGTCGCTCTCAAGACGGAAAGCTCCCAGTTGTTTCTAGGGAATGAAGCGCTGTTCAATTTATCGGTATCCGTGTGCCCTTCGACCACAATTTCCAAATCTTTCTCATTTTCCAAGGCTTTACCTATTTGCTGAAGGGCTTTTTTCCCTTCGCTTTCCACGACGATACTTCCCGACTTAAACAAAAGTTTCGCTTCCATGCTCACGTAGATTTTTCCGTTCTTTTGTTCCACTTTCAATCCTTGGTTTTCGAAACCAATCAAGGCATCTGTCACTTTCTTTTTCAATAATTTCAGGGCATCCTCTTGGCGTTTCAATAAGTCCTCCAATTCATTCACTCGCCGCTCACGCTCTTCTAAAAGCTGTTGTTTATTGCGTAACTCTGCTTCCAAATTGACCAATTCTTCAGATTTTTTCTGCAATTCCTTGGTTTTTTGTTCCAATTGTTTTTGCAAAGCCGAGGTCTCTTTTTGACCAGTGGACTTATAGCGGTCGAATGTTTTTGTCAATTCATCCAACTCTTTCATGGAACTGCTCAATTCTCGCGTTAAATTGCGCTGTGCAGCACCTAGCCTAGCCGTGTCAGCAGAAAGTGAGGCTATGTTCTTTTTTGCAGCATCTAAATCCTTTTGAAGTTGTTCCGCTTTGCTTTGATAAGCCCCACTGCTTTCCATAAATTTAGCGAGTTCTTCAGAGCAAAGCCGTTGCTTTTCTTCAAGTGCTTTATATTTTTTAGAAGAGACACACGAACCCAACACTAGGATTGCAAACAACAAAAGGGATACTGACTTCATACATTCAATTTATTCAAGCACAAATTTGCTAGAATTTAACCTGCGATTAGGAGCTTGAGGAGAGAGTTGTCAACAAAACATCTTTAATTAATCCTGTTTGTTCTTACTTTTGAACATCATGAATCCTCAAAATTACGTTGCCTTATTGGAAGGACTTGCTGCCATACTCGGAGCGGTGTACATCGTTTTGATTTCGAATAAAAGCAGGCTTGGCTGGTGCTTTGGTATTGCATCATGCGCCTTGTTCACAGTGATTTGTTTTCATCATGAATACTACGGTCAAGGCATCATTCAAGCCCTTAACACCCTCATGGGTTTTTACGGCTGGTGGGCTTGGAATCGTCCAGCACAAACCAGCTATCTGTCCCTTTGGATATTGGGTGCTGCGCTCATCGCATCCGCCATATCGTTCTCAGGATCTTTGTTTTTCTTCCCCCAAGAGCAATGGTCTATTCATTTGGACCATACCGCCTTACTGCTTTCTTGTTTTGCAACCTACTTAACGGTGCGAATGATCTATGAAAACTGGTATTTGTGGTTGGGAATCAACGCGATAACCAGTATAACCGCTTTTCACCATGAAATGTACTTTTTCGCGGGGTTGTCGGTGGTTTATTTGGGGCTTTCCTTCTACGGACTTTATCAATGGAAAAAATGAAACAAAGGTTCCTCAAGATTGCATTTACAGGACCTGAATGCTCTGGTAAAACCACCTTGGCCCTATGGCTATCGGAGCAATTAGCCCTGCCATTTATCGAAGAATATGCGCGTGAATATTTGTCCAACATGGAGCGCTATTCTTGGGAGGATGTACAGAACATTGGACGGCAACAATTTGCCATGAACCACACTTCAATTCACTGCGTTTGCGATACCGAAATGACGGTTATTCGCATTTGGGAAAAGGTACGGTTTGGATCTATTTCAGAGGGCACTCAATCCCTTTCATTGAACGATAATTATGACCTACTTTTTCTTTGTAAGCCCGATTTTGAATGGCATCCGGATCCCTTGCGCGAACACCCCCATAAACGAAATTTACTTTTTGACCTGTACGTTCAAGACCTGCAAATAAGAGGCCTTCCTTTTCACCTGCTCTCAGGAAATATAAAGGAACGAAAAGAGCAAATTCTCGCTTTAATTTCACGCAGGATTCCTTAATTTTACCCCGTGAAATCTATCTATTTGGTTCTTGTTGTTTTGTTGCTATCGGTTTCGGTCGCTTATTTCATGAACCTTGAATCAAGGGCTGATGCCACCCAAAAAAAGCAACGTGATCCGTTAGAGGTAATCAACCCCATTGATCTTAAATCAGAAATGGTTGACTCAAGCTTGTGGGGTGTAAATCACGGTCATCGCATTGGTTCATTTCGGTTAAAAGACGAGCAAAACAAGGTGATAACCGATAAGACCATAGATGGAAAAGTATTTGTTGCGGAGTATTTTTTCTCTACCTGTGGAAGCATTTGCCCCATCATGAACCAACAGATGCAAAGGGTTCAAGAACGATTCAAAGGAGAAAAAAAATTCAACATATTAAGTTTTACTGTTGATCCGGTCACTGACACCCCTGAACAACTGTTAGCGTATGCCAAAAAACACGGCTATTCACCAGGCCAGTGGCATTTCATCACCGGGCCCAAAGATTCCTTATACCGGTTGGCAAGAACCTCTTTTTTTGTGTTAAAACCCGCCGAAGCTCAAAACCTAGGCGATGCCGGTAGCGACTTCATCCACACCAATAACTTTGTATTGGTCGATCAAAACCGCCAAATACGGGGATACTACGATGGCACCAATGCTTCCGAAGTCGATCAACTCATGATAGATATCGATATTTTGCTCAAAAACCGTTAAGATTTCGCATAATTCGCTACCTTTCGGGTCGTGAAAATTCTATCCTTAATTGCACTTGTTCTATTCACTTCGGTTCGTTTGGGCTTTGGTCAAAACTTCCAAGGGGAAAAATTCATTCCAAAACCTGGAAAACCCAAGGCCGCAACTTGTGCTCCTCCTACGACAACCTCCTTTCTCGAACTGAACAATGTTCGGGCGATGATTCATACCGCGGGAAATCTTTGGCAACGCCCCAATGAAAACCTCTCCCAATATGAAGTCCCTAAAAACTCCGGGATCATGGCCTTGTTTACCGCAGCACTCTGGCTGGGTGGCACAGATGTTAATAATCAGCTCAAACTCGCAGCATTGCGCTACCGCAACGGTCAAGACTATTGGACCGGTCCGCTTTCACAGGTATTTGCAGAAACCACCTACGAAGAATGCGAAAAATACGACAAGCATTTTATCAGCACCAGAGACGAAATCCGGGAATTCAATGCATGGTTTGAAACGGGTTTATCGGACCAGCAAAACGGTACGAATCAACAAGCGGTGCTTTTTCCCAATTACCAAGTTCCTGAAATTATTAAAACATGGCCTGCTCACGGAAATACGGCTCTTGGTCAGGATTATTACCTCGCTCCGTTCTACGATTTCAACGACGACGGAACGTACAACTGGGAAGACGGAGATTATCCCTGGTACGACATTAAACAAGATAAACAGTGCAACATTGACCGAGAGGTTTCCCTATACGGAGACCAGAATTTTTGGTGGGTAATGAACGATAAAGGCAACATCCACACCGAAACGGGTGCCGATCCCATTGGTATGGAAATTCGGGCGCAAGCCTTTGCTTTTGCGTCGAACGATGAAGTCAACAACATGACGTTTTACAACTACGTTCTGATCAATCGAGGTACTCAAACCCTATATAATACGTATTTCGGGTTTTTCACCGACGGCGCCCTCGGGGATCCCTTCGACGACTACGTGGGGTGCGACGTCATGCGCGGCTTGGGATATTATTACAACGGAGACAACTTCGACGGGGACAACTCAGGTTTTAAAGGTTACGGGTATTCTCCTCCGGCCGTTGGCGTAGATTTCTTTGAAGGACCTTACCAAGACGACGATGGCATTGACAATGCTTTTGGAATTGGAGAAAATGAGGCGTTGAACGGGATTGGATACGGCGACGGAATCATCGACAACGAACGCTTTGGCATGCGCCGTTTTCTCTACTATTCGAACACCACCAACGGAGCCAATGTGAACCAAACCGACCCAATTGCTGCCTCGGATTACTACAATTATTTGAGAGGTTTTTGGAAGGACGGAACCAAATTCGTGTACGGCGGAAGCGGGCATATTTCCGATCCGCAAGCGGATCCCCTGAGCCCTTGCGACTTTATGTTTCCCGGGACCTCCGACATTTACGGATGGGGAACGGGTGGTGTTATTAAACCCAATTGGACCGAACAAACCGCCAACAACACCCCCAATGATCGTAGATTTGTCCAAAGTGCTGGGCCTTTTATTTTGAAACCCGGAGCTGTTAATAACATTACTGTGGGGGTTGCTTGGGCCCGCTCAAACGGTGGAGATCCCTTTCAATCGGTTGAATCCTTGCGAAGAGCCGATGATAAAGCACAAGCGCTCTTTGAAAATTGTTTTAAAGTAATGGATGCTCCCCATGCTCCGGAGGTTAGCGTCCAAGAATTGAGCAATGAAATCATTTTGTTCTTATCCAATGCGCCCAATTCGAATAATTATCAAGAAGGTTACACCGAAGTTGATCCTTTCATCGTTCCTCCCTCCCCCAACGACGATAAAACCTTTCGCTTTCAAGGATATCAGATCTTTCAATTGAAAAACAACACGGTAGCCTTATCCGATTTGAACAACCCCATGAAAGCACGCTTAGTTGCTCAATGCGATATTGAGGACGGTATCTCCCGAATCATCAATTTCGAATTCGACGAAGAATTAGGTTTTGCCGTTCCTAGAGAAAAGGTCAACGGTGAAAACAAAGGCATACGCCACAGCTTCCAAATTACCCAAGACGTATTTGCGCAAGGCCAAAGCCGATTGGTCAATTTCAAGAAATACTATTACATGGCGATTTCCTATGCCTACAATAACTACAAGGATTACAGTCCCAACGATCCGCTAAGTTTGGATGGGCAAAAAATGCCCTACATTGCCAGCCGAAAAGGTCCCATGGGGGAAGTAAAAATCATCGAAGCTATTCCCCACAATCCCATGCCAGAGGCAGACGGAACGTACCAAATGATTGGTTACGGCTCAACGCCACGCATAACCCGTTTGGATGGTTACGGCAACGGTAACCGCTCTTTGGAGTTCACCGACGCGACCTTGAATACGATTGTTAACGATGGATATATGGCGGAGCCGGAATACGATTACGGTCAAGGCCCCGTGAACATCAAAGTGGTGGATCCTTTGAACCTTAAAGGAGGATACTTTGAGTGCCGTTTCCGCGATTACACGCCAACTTCACCGGGCAATGCTGCCGATACGGCGAGTTGGGTGATTTACCGTTACGATACCAAAGGAGGAACGATCCAAGACTCCGTGAGTTCGGATCGGGCCATTGACGGCGACAATGAGCAAATTATTCCTGAATGGGGTATTTCAGTGCAGATTCACCAAGAGAAGTATTATTTCCCTTCAGGATCGGGGAACATAACGGCGAAGACTACGGACATGATTGAGTCGTCGATTACGTTTGCGGATTCTTCCAAGCGTTGGTTGGGCGGTGTTCCGGACAACGATGCCTACTTTCCAACGAACTGGATACGTTCCGGCGATTACACCCCTGTAACAGATCCTATTGACCCTGGATATGAATGTAATCCTTTCGGACCAAACTATTCGAACGCATGCTATTATCAAGATGAAGTAGGCGCCGATCCAACTCAGGCTTATGAGCGTGTTCTGAATGGTATTATTGCACCACATCGTTTAACAGGATATCAAGGTGACTACATGCCTTTGGCGTACTTTGGAACCTTTAACGGGTCTTCGCGCACGAATGCTTCGATTTCCTTCTTACCGAGTGTGAACATT
>Ga0209770_10000408_pt1 | contig 23746 bp, 19 predicted proteins | sample LauGreSu1BDMLBDD_2_FD_187572 | JGI IMG/M metagenome (GOLD analysis project Ga0209770, IMG submission 187572) | Freshwater lake microbial communities from Lake Michigan, USA - Su13.BD.MLB.DD (SPAdes) (version 2) | ecosystem: Environmental > Aquatic > Freshwater > Lake | place: Lake Michigan, USA...
CGCCATGGTGTAGACGATCACGTGATGCACCACCTTGGGATTGCCCGGGCGCAATTCCCACGACTGAATCCACCGGTCTTCGGCGAAGTTGGCCGGCACCACGAGGTACTGGTAGTCGATGGTCCCGGTCGCCGGAATGGGGTAATCCTCCTGCATCGACAACACCACGTCGGGCTCGCCGATGTTCCAGCCGCTCGGATAACGCGGTGGCGCCGGCAGGTCGGCGGGATTGCCCTCGGGCGCGCCGCCCTTGGCCCAGCGGTCGATGACGGCCTTCTGCGCGTCCGTGAGACGCCGCTCGTTGACAAACGAGCTGTAGGCCGGGTCGGCGTGCCACGGCGGCATGGTGCCGTCGTTGACCCTGGCGGCGATCGACCGCGCCCAGGGTCTCGCGTCCTTGAACGTCATCAGCGACATCGGGGCAATCTCGCCCGGCCGATGGCACGACGTGCAGTTCGCATAGAAAATCGGCGCGATGTCCTTGTTGAACGTGGGAACCGGGCCGGCCGTCTGCGCCGCCGCCGGCGAACCAAACCACGCACCGAGCAGGAAAAGCGCCGCCGCCGCACCGACCTTGATCGTCATGTCTAGGCTCCTTGGCCGCTGCCCCAGGGCAGAGTGAGGAGAATACGGTTGCCGGCTGCCCTAAAGCAACCGGCAATCGAGGGGTGGTCTAGCGGGCGGGTTTCGACTGGACCGTCACCCGGTGGCCGCGAATCTGGGTGCGCTTGAGCGCAGTGATCACGCGCTCGGCCAGCTCGTCTGGGATCTCCACCAGCGAGTAGTCGTCGTGGATCTTGATGGCGCCAATCACGCCCGACGGGATCTTGGCCTCGCCGGCAATGGCGCCCACCAGGTCTGCCGGCCGGATGCTTTCGTCCTTGCCGACGCTGATGCGCAACAAGGTCATGGGACCCTCGTCTCGCGGCGCCCGCGACACCGGCCGCGGCTCGCGCTGGTAGCCGCGGTCCTCGCGCGCGGGGCCGTCGTACGAACGCGGCTGCCGTTCGTCGGCCACCGGCACGGCGGCCACCGGCACGGCGGCCACCACCGTCTTGTCGGCGCTCTCGTTGGCCATCGCCACCGCCGCGGCGGCGATGTCGATCATCTCGAACTCCTGGGCCAGCGATTCGACCAGTTCCCTGGTGTCGTCGAGCCCGCCCGCGGTGATGCGTTCGCGGATCGCGTCCTTGGCGGCCTCGAGCCGGCGCTTGCGCAGGTCGGCCTCGGTCGGCAGCTTGCCAATCTCCACCTTCTGCTTGGTGAGCCGCTCGACGTACTGCAGGAAGCGCTGCTCGCGCGGCGCCGCCAGCGTGATGGCCACGCCCTCGCGGCCGATGCGGCCGGTCCGGCCAATGCGGTGCACGTAGACTTCGGGCGCCGTCGGCAGATCGTAGTTGATCACGTGCGAGACGTGATCGATGTCGAGACCGCGGGCCGCGACGTCGGTGGCCACCAGGATGTCGGCCTTCTCGCTGCGGAACAGCTGCATCACGCGGTCGCGCTGCTTCTGCATCATGCCGCCGTGCAGCGCCTGCGCGCCGTAGCCGTGCGCGTTCAGCGTGTCGGTGAGCTCATCCACCTCGAGCCGCGTGCGGCAGAAGATGATCGCCGACTTCGGGCTCTCGAAGTCCAGGATGCGGCTGAGCGCGCCGGTCTTCTGGCCGCGGCCGACGATGTAGGCGACCTGGCGGACCTGGGGCAGCTTGCCGGGGGCGCGCTTCTCCTGCGCAATCTGCACCTTCTTCGGCGTCTTCAGGTGTTTGCCGGCAATCGACAGGATGCGCGGCGCAAACGTGGCCGCAAACAGCGCCGTCTGGCGCGTCGCCGGCGTCTCCGCGATGATCGCGTCGATGTCTTCCGAAAAGCCCATGTCGAGCATCTCGTCGGCCTCGTCCAGCACCACCATCTCGATGGTCGAGAGGTTCAAGGTCTGCCGGCGCAGGTGATCGAGCACGCGGCCGGGCGTGCCGACCACCACCTCGGCGCCGCGGCGCAGCGCGCGGATCTGGTGATCCATCGGGGCGCCGCCGTACACCGGGACGACGTTCAGGTTCGAGCCCTTGGCGTACTTGTGCAGCGCCTCGGCGACCTGCATCGCCAGCTCGCGCGTCGGCACCAGCACCAGCGCGCGGGCCTTGCCGCGATTGGTCTTGCCGTCTTCCGACAGCTTGTTGAGCAGCGGCAGCGCAAACGCCGCGGTCTTGCCCGTGCCGGTCGCCGCCTGGCCGAGCATGTCGTGGCCGGCCACCAGCACCGGGATGGCTTCCCGCTGAATGGGCGTGGGTTCTTCGTAGCCGAGTGCCGAGACGGCAGCCACCAGGGGCGCGGCGAGTCCGAGCGAGGCAAAACCGGACGTGTCGCCGGCGGTTGGGGTCTTCATAGTGAGCTGTTCTCTGTTTCTGTTCTGAGGTCGGTGGTTCGGGTCTTGAGCTTGGTGGAGGCAACCCGTTGAGGCATCGCCTGGGTTCTTACTTCTTGGTGGAGGCAACCCCTTCTTGGGGTTGCCTGGGACGGCAGTTGGCCTTCAGCCAAGCCGCGTAGCCTGCTTCGTCGAGTTCACCCGCGGCCAACGCCAGCGTCTGAATGGTGGCGTCCACTTCGGACGCGGCAAAGGTGTCGCCATTCCGTTCAAGAAACACGATGGCGATGGTGAACCCCGTCCGCTTGTTGCCGTCCACGAACGGATGGTTCTTCACGACTCCAAACGCGTAGGCGGCGGCCAGTTCGAAGTTCGTCGGCTGACCGTATGCCAGGAGGTTTTCCGGGCGAGCAAGGGCAGAGTCAAGCAGGCCGCTGTCACGAACGCCGGAGGCGCCACCGAAATCTGCTAATAGTCGCTCGTGTGTGGCGAGCACTGCCTCTCGAAGCAGCCATACCGGCACCCTCACTTCGCCAGTTCGCGCAGGGTGTTGCGGTAGCGATTGATGACGCTTTCGGCCGCTTCCATCTGCTTCTTGAACTCGTCGTTTGACGGACCCACGCGCAGGCTGCCGTCAACCGTCTCGGTCACGCAGATGGTGTCTCCTTCGCCAACTTTGAGGTGGTTCAGGACTTCCTTTGGAAGCACCACCCCCACCGAGTTGCCGATCTTGCGGAGTTTGAGCTCGACGACCATGAGCTCATTGTATCAACAAATGTTATAACAGCCTATCACTCATTGCCAGGGCCGCGAGGACCCTCAGAACGTCCGAACCCGGTCGTGACGGCCAGGATGATGATCACGACAAGCGCCCACGAATAGAAATTGTGAAATCCGGCCTCAAAGGCCGAGACCCGGGGCATGCCCAGGGCGACGCCCGACTGCGTCGCGTTTGACGACAGGATGGTCGGCAGGAAATACGGGAAGAGAAACGGCCACGTGCAGACGGTCAGGTCCAGCAGGTTGGCGCGGCGATACCGCCCCAGGCCGGCCCGGGTGCCCGTGGTGGCCGCAAACGGGCCCACTGCCAGGATGGCGACCACGCTATGTGTCGTCAGCAACACGGCCGCCGATACCGTGGCGACGATCCAGGATTCGGCGCGCATCGCGCCCGTCGCCGCCCCGCCGGCGGTCACGAGGCGGCTTAGCGCGCCGGTGGCTTGAAAGGCGGCCACCAGGCCAACCAGCAGCAGCGTGAACACCGACACGCCGACGCCGCGCTCGAGGCCATCGATGATCAGGCTGCGCGCGGTAAAGCTGCCCGGTTCGAAGCGCAACAGTTGATCGGCGCGCAGCAACCCCAGTCCCAACCCGAGCGCGATCGCGAACGCCCCGCCGGCCATCAACGATTCAACCAAATGCCGTCTTCGCAACAGCATGGCGATGACGATCACCGGAACCAGGATCATGGGCAGGCCGTGGGGGCTGCCGCCGGTGGCGGCCATCGGCCCGGCGGCGGCCGCGCCGGCATTGCCGCCGGCCAGTGCATACACCACCAGCGCGACGAGCGCCGCCGGCAGCACGTATTTCAGCCGCGCCCGCACCGTGCCGGCGATGTCGGCGCCCTGGGTGCCGGCCGAGGCGATGGTGGTGTCGGAAATCGGCGAGATGCTGTCGCCGAACGTCGCGCCGCCCAGGATGGCGCCGATCAACATCGCCGGGTCGGCGCCGGTGGCGGCGCCGGCCGGGTAAAGCAGCGGCCCGCCAATGATGATGGTGCCGAAGCTGGTGCCCGTGGACGTGGCGACCAGGCAGCACACCACAAAGGCGGCCGCGACATAGGTGCCGCCGCTGACGCCGGCCGCTCGCGCCAGCCAGATCAGCGCTTCGACGAAGCCGCTGGCGCCGAGCAGCGTGCTCAGCACGCCGGCCAGCAGCCACGCCATGATCATCAGCATCACGATGGGCTGGGCCATCCCGGCGAGGAGGCTGTCGCAGTAACGATGGCGATCGCGCGCGAGGGCGAGGCCGGTGGCGATGGCCGCCAGCAGAATGGGCCAGAAGCCGCGTTCGTCGGGCGCCCCCATCAGCGCGAGCCAGCCGACGCCGCCCAGGAAGATCACGAACGGCGCCAGGGCCCCGGCCAGGCCGCCACGCATCACGAGAGCCGAATTCGGCATCGGCGCTATAGTACTTGCCATGGCGCATCGTGACGACAGCTTCGAGCTGTATGATTTGCGCGTGGAGGTGATCGCCACCGATCGCCCAATGGTCTGCAGCCATGTCGCGGGGCAATCGTTTGAGGTGCGCGGCGAGAACCTGACGCTGCCGCCCGGCCAGGCGTTTTCGATCTACGCGCTGGCGGCGCTGTTGCCGCTGCTGCCGGCCAAGCAGCGCGTGACCCACGCCAACGACTGGATGACGACCGACACCGACATCGCCTGCCCGGATCCGAATTGCGGCGCGCGGTTCCGCATCACGCGCGCCGGCACGCGGCGGTTTCGCCACGGGGACGTGACGGCGGTGCCGCTGCCGCCGGCATGAGCATTCCACGCATCGAGCTGGCGCCGGGCTATTCGGTGTCCCGCGTCCTGAAGGGTGGCTGGCAATTGGCCGGCGGGCACGGCGTCGTCGATCGCGCCGCGGCGCTCGACGACATGGCCCGGTTCGCCGATGCCGGCATCACCACCTTCGATTGCGCCGACATCTACACCGGTGTCGAGGCGTTGATCGGTGCGTTCCTGCGCGGCCGCGCCAGCGGCAGCGCGCCGATCCAGGTACACACCAAGTACGTCCCTGACCTCGACACGCTGGCGACCGTCTCGCGGCGGGACGTTGAAGCGGCGATCGATCGCGCTCTCGCGCGCCTGGGTCTCGAGCGGCTCGATCTGGTCCAGTTCCACTGGTGGAACTACGGTGTGCCGCGGTATGTCGAAGTGGCGCGCTGGCTCGACGACTGCCGTCGCGCCGGCAAGATCGCTCACCTGGGGGCGACGAATTTCGATGCCAGCCGGCTGCGCGAGCTGCTCGATGCGGGCGTGCCGCTGGTGGCGCACCAGGTCCAATATTCGGTGATGGATCGGCGACCCGCCGCGGCCATGACGGCGCTCTGCGAGCAGGCCGGCGTCCAGCTGCTGTGCTACGGCGGCCTCGGCGGCGGCTTCCTGTCGGATCGCTATCTCGATCAACCGCCGCCGCCCGAGCCTCTCGATAATCGCTCGCTGGTGAAGTACCGGCTGATCATCGAGGAGTTCGGCGGCTGGCCGCGCTTTCAGGCGCTGCTCCGCTCGCTGCGCGCCGTCGCCATGGGTCACGGCGTGACCATGGGCACCGTCGCCCTGCGCTGGGTCCTCGACCAGCCACGCGTCGCCGGCGTCATCGTCGGCGCGCGTCATGCCCGCCACCTGGCCGAGCTGGAGAGCGCCGCGGCGCTGGAACTGACGGACGCCGACCGGGCCGCGATCGCCCGGGCACAGCAAGCCGCGGCCGGCCCGTCGGGCGAGGTCTACGAGCTGGAGCGGGCGCCGGGCGGCGCGCACGGCGCAATCATGCGTTATACCCTCAATGCCGGGCCCACGGTCCGGTAGAGTGAATCCGGAAGCCATCCATGCGCATAGTCATTGTCGGCGGCGGTGAAGTGGGCTCGGCGCTGGCCCGGGCGCTGGCCGCCGAGCACGAAGTCGCGGTCATCGATCACAATGCCGCCGTGGCCGATCGCTTCGCCTCGCTCGAGGTCGACTTCATTCACGGCAGCGGCACCAGCGAGGACACGTTGGCCCGCGCCGACATCAAGCAGGCCGGGTTCTTCATTGCCTGCACCGGCCTCGACGAGGTGAACATCGTCGCCTGTGCGATTGCCAACCGGCTGGCCAGTCCTGAGACCATTTGCCTGGTGTCGCGGGCCGACTTCATCGGCTCGTCGAGCAACGCCGGGCTGGCCCCCTTCGGGATCAACCGGGTCCTGTGGCCCGAGGCGCAACTGGCGGTCGACATCGAACAGGTGGTCACCGCGCCGGGGGCGATCGATGCCGAGGTCTTCGCCGGCGGGGTGGTGCGGCTGCTCGAGTACAAGCTCGACTCGTCGTCGCCCCTGCTGTCGGCGCCGGTTGGCGGCCTGCACCTGCCGAGGGGCTCCCTGATTGTGGCGGTGAAGCGCGGCGGCCAGTTGTTCGTGCCGCGCGGCGCCACCCAGCTGGCGGCGGGCGACAAGATCATCCTGATGGGCACGCCCGAGGCCATGCGCGAGGTCGAGAAGATCGTCCGGCCCGGCGGCAACCGCGGCCGCCAGCGCGTCACCATCATCGGCGGCGGCGACGTCGGCCTCGAGGTCGCGGAGCGGCTGGAGAAGGCCGACAACGTCGACGTGCGCATCGTCGAGCGCGGCGAGGAGCGCGGCGCCCTGCTGGCGGCGCGCCTGACCCACACCCTGGTGCTGAACGGCGACGGCACCGACCTGGAATTCCTGGAATCCGAGGACGTCGGCCGCAGCGACGTGCTGGTGTGCGTGATCGACAACGACGAGCGCAACCTGCTGGCCTCGTTGCTGGGCCGGCAGCTGGGCGTGCCGAAGATCGTGACGCGGGTGAGCCGGCCGGGCAACCTCCGCCTGTTCGAGCGCGTCGGCATCGACGTGGCGCTGTCGGCGCGCGGCGCCGCGGTCGCCGCGATCCTGCACCAGATCTCCGGCGGCACCTCGAGCTTGTTGGCGGTGCTCGAGCACGGCGAGGCGCGGGTGCTGGAGCTGACGGTCTCGCAAGACTTCGTGCCGCGCCAGCTCAAGGGGATCGGCACGCCGGCAGACGTCATTGTCGCGGCCATTCTCCGCGGCGACCATGCCGTGGTTCCGCGCGGCGACGACCGCATTGATCCCGGTGATCGCATTCTCGTGTTCTGCACGCGGGCCGCGGCCGGCCGGGTGCAGGCGTATTTCAGCGGCACCGGTGCATAGGCCGTCATGAGGCTGTCGCTCGTCGTCCACGTCTGCGGCCTGATCACGCGCGTCTTCGGCCTGATGTTCCTGGCGCCGCTGGTGGTGGCAGTGATCTACGGCGAGTACCGCGATGCCCGCGGATTTGTCTTCGCGCTGGTGGTCACCTGTGTGTGCGGGCAGCTCATGCGGCGGGCCGGCGGCACTGATGCCGAGAACGCCATCGAGAGCATGCGCCGCGCCGAAGGCCTGGCCGTGGTCTCGATCGTGTGGATGTTGATCGCCTGGTTTGCCGGCATCCCGTACATGTGGTCGGGCCTGGGCCCGATCGACGCGATGTTCGAGGCGATGTCGGGCCTGACCACGACCGGGGCCACCGTGTTCAGGGACTTCTCGCAGTTTGGCCGCGGCGTGTTCTTCTGGCGGTCGCTGACGAACTGGCTGGGCGGCATGGGCGTGATTGCCTTGTTCGTGGCGGTGCTGCCGCGGCTGGCCATTGGCGGCCGCGAGATCTTCTTCGCCGAAGCGTCTGGGCCCGATGACGAGAAGGTTGCGCCGCAAATCAAGCGGACCGCGGCCCTGCTGTGGCGCCTCTACGCCATCCTGACGGTGCTGCAGATCGCCGCGCTCGCCGCCACCGGGATGCCGCTGTTCGACTCGATCTGCAACACGTTTGGCACGATTGCCGCGGCCGGCTTCTCGCCGCATCCCCTCTCGATCGCCGGTTACCAGAATCCGGCCGCCGAGTGGGTGATCATCGTGTTCATGTTCCTGGCCGGCGCCAACTTCGCGCTTCAATACCGCGCGCTGGCCCGGCGCGATTTCCGCATCTTCACGTCGGATGACGAGCTGCGCGCGTATGTGGCCGTGGTCGTGGTCGCCACTCTTCTCGTGGGGAGCGCCATATACGGCGGCCTCGATGCCGGCGCGCCCGTTCGCACGGCGCTGTTTCAGGTGTTGTCGATCATGACCACGACCGGATTTGCGAGCGTGGACTTCCAGCTGTGGAACGACCAGGCCAAGGCGGTGCTGCTCGGGTTGATGTTCGTGGGCGGCTGCGCCGGCTCGGCCGGCGGCGGGCCCAAGGTGGTGCGGCACGTGCTGCTGGCGCGCTTTACCTTGCAAGAGCTGCGGCGCATGTTGCACCCGCGCGCCATCCTGCCGGTGAAACTCAATGGCCGGGTCGTGCCGGCCAGCATCCTGCAGGGCGTGATCGTGTTCTTCCTCTTTTACATGCTCACGTTCGCCGTGTGCTCCGCGATCGTGATCCTGTTCGGCGCCGACATCGTCACCGGCATTTCGGCGACGGCCGCGACGCTGGGCAACGTCGGCCCCGGCTTCAACCTGGTCGGCCCCATGGCCAACTTCGCCGACCTTCACCCGGTGAGCCGCATCACCTTGACTGCGGCCATGTGGATCGGCCGCCTCGAGGTGCTTACGGTGCTGGTGATCCTGCGTCCGGAGGCCTGGCGCTCGGGTCGATGGTCGTCAGCTGGTCGCGCCGCCGGCTAGGCGGCGCGCACGCGCCGGCACCACGCCCGCTTCGACCGCCACGCTACCGGGGCGGAGCCAGCGCCTCGTAGATCACGCGGCGTGAGACATCCTCATGATTAGCCGCGCCGGGCACGCCGCCGCGCCGCTGGATGATGCCGATGCCGATCAGGTCGTTGGTTGGATCGATCCAGAACCACGTGCCGGCAATGCCCCACCACCAGTAGCTGTTCTTGCCGACCTGCCGCTTGGCGCCCTCCGGATCGAGCACCACCGCAAAGTCGTAGCCGAAGCCCTGCGCCGGCGAAAACTGCGCCTGGCCGATGCCCGACTTCGAGTTGAGCGCCTGCTCGCTCAGCACGTTAGTGCGCATCATGTCGACCGACGATTTCTTGAGGATCCGTTTGCCGTTCAGTTCACCGCCGCCCAGCAGCATCTGTGCGAAACGGAAGTAGTCGGCGGCCGTGCCGTAGAGGCCACCGCCACCAGAGGGCAAGCCCGGCCGCGTGCTGATCCCGGGATCGTGGGGCTCTGGAGCCAGCCCGCCCGCAGCCTTGTTATAGGCGTAGATGGTCGCCACTCGCGATAGCTTGGTGGCCGGCACCTCGAAGGCCGTGTCCACCATGTCGAGCGGCTCGAAGAGCCGGGTCCTCAGGAACTCCGGGAAGGTCTTTCCCGACAGCTTCTCGACGAGGTACCCCTGGATGTCCACCGACACGCTGTAGACCCACCGCGTTCCGGGCTGGTAGAGCAGCGGCAGCTTCGCCATGGTGCCGATGAACGCCTGCAGCGACGGTGCGGCCAGCGGATTGGCCGCCTGATACATCTTGTCAACGGGCGTGGCGCCGAACAGCCCGTACGTGAAGCCCGCCGTATGCGACATCAATTCGCCCATCGTCGGCGGATGCGCCGGCGCTTCGAACACCGGCACGCCGTCCTTCTCGCCCGCATAGACCTTGAGATTGGCGAATTCGGGAATGTGCTTGGCGATGGGATCCGAGGGCTGCCACTTGCCCTCTTCGTACAACATCATCATGGCGACGCCGGTGATTGGCTTGGTCATCGAGTAGATCCGCGCGATGGTGTCGGTGCGCATCGGCACCGCCTTCTCGATGTCCTGCAGGCCGTAGGCCTTGTGCTGCACGACGCGGCCATGGCGAGCCACCAGCGTGACGACGCCGGCGAGGTGTTTGGCGTCAACGATGGCCTGCATGCCGGCATCCATCTTGTCGAGCGCTCCCGGCGCGAAGCCGACCGACTCGGGACTGGCCACCGGCAGCGGCGCGAGCGTGGCGACGGCGACGCGGCCCTGCGTCCAGGCCGCGGCAGGGGCCAAGACCGCCAACGACAAGATAACGACGAACAGTTTCGACTTCGGAGTACGCATGTTCAGTCCTTTGAGGCTGCACCTGTTCACGAGTTCATCTTCCCGGCTGGCTTCGTGGCGCCGCGCCAATCTGGTTCACCACCACGGTCCCGTTTTTCATCACCCAGCGGACACCCGAGAACAGGGCGTCGATCGTCGTGGTCGGGTCGCCCTCCACGGCGACCAGGTCGGCCAGGTACCCTGGCATCACGCGCCCGAGGCGGTCGTCGATTCCGAGCAATGCGGCGGCCGTCGTCGTGGCAGTGGCCAGGGCCTCGACGGGCGTCATGCCGGCTTTGACAAACCACTCGAGCTCGCGCGTGTTCTGGCCGAACATGGTGTAGACGGCGTCTGAGCCCATGCCCATCCGTACCCCGGCCTTCACCCCTCGGCGGACCGAGTCCAGATTGCGGCCGATGTAGTCGCGAAGCGCCGCCTCCGATCCGGCCGCGAAGCCGAACTCGGCCTGGGCATCGATGTAATAGCGGTTGTGATCGACCGTCGGCACCCACACCGTGCCGCGCTTCGCCATGTCGGCCAGCGTCTCGTCATCGACATCGGCGCCGTGCTCGACCGAGTCGGCGCCTGCCCGCACGGCATCGCGCACGCCGGAGGCGCCATATGAATGGATGGCGACCTTCTTGCCCAGGGCGTGCGCGGTCTCTACGACGGCCTTCATTTCCTCGAAAGTGACGGTCTGCGCGCCGTCGACATTTTCGAAGCCGCCCCGTGACCCGAACACCTTGATCCAGTCCACGCCCGCCTTGACGCGTTCCTCGACCAGCGTCTGCATCGCCGCGGGATCGGGTGGCTGACCCTGGCGCGCCGACAAGCCGGGACCAGAGGCGAGGATCCGGGGACCGATCATCGCCCCCGACGCGACCAGCTCGCGCATGGCCAGGTCCATGTCGTTGCCGGCATTCAGATCGCGCACCGTTGTCACGCCAGTGGCGAGGGTGCGGCGGGCATTGTCCTGCGCGAGGAACACCGTGACCGCGGGCAGCCGCCGCTGCCCGCGCGGGCGCGTTCCGGGCTGGCGATCCCAGTAATACGTGATGTGCGTGTGAAGGTCGATCAGTCCGGGCAGGCCGGTGTACTTCCGAAGGTCGATCACCTCGGCGCCCTTCGGAACCGCCGCGTTGCCGGCGCCGATGGCGATGATGCGATCGCCGTTCACGGTGACGACGGCGTCGGTGATGACCTTCGAGCCGTCCCAGAGGCGGCCGAAGCGGACCGCCCTGGTTTGCGCGCTGGCGGACGAAGCGATCGCCAGCAGCAGGATCAGGCCGAGCGCGAGGCGTCTGGCGGGCATGGCAAAGAATAGCCCAGGCGAGGACGCGAACCATCGGCCGGGAGATAGAATGGCGCCCGGATGAAAATTACCCGCATTCTGGCTTATCGCGTCGATCTGCCGCTGCACGAGACCACCTACAAATGGTCGGGCGGCAAGTCGGTTACCGTCTTCGACTCCACCGTCGTCCGGGTCGAGACCGATGCCGGCATCGTCGGGCATGGCGAGGTCTGCCCGTTGGGGCCGTTTTACCTGCCGGCCTACGCCGAGGGCGTGCGATCGGGCATTCGTGAACTAGGCCCCCACCTGGTTGGCGCCGATCCCCGGCAACTGGGCAAGCTGAACGGCGTGATGGACGCGGCGCTCAAGGGACATGCCTACGTCAAGAGCGGGATCGACATGGCCTGCTGGGACATCCTGGGGCAGGCCGCCGGCTTGCCGGTGTGCGAGCTGCTCGGCGGCCGCTACGGCGACGACTTTCATCTCTATCGCGCGATCTCGCAGGACTCGCCCGAGGCCATGGCCGGCCGGGTCGCGGGCTATCGCGCCGAAGGCTACCGCCGCTTCCAGCTCAAGGTGGGCGGCGACCCCGACGTCGACATCGCTCGCATTCACGCGGTCGCCGCGGTACTGAAGACGGGCGACCGGCTGATCGCCGACGCCAACACCGGCTGGACGCAGCACGAGGCCATGCGCGTGGTCAAAGCGGTGCGCGACATCGATGTCTACATCGAGCAGCCGTGCCTGACCTACGAAGAGTGCCTGAGCGTGCGCCGCCACACGCCGCATCCGTTTGTCCTCGACGAGAACGTCGACGGGCTCGACATGTTGCTGCGCGCGAAGGCCGATCTCGCCATGGACGTCGTCAACCTGAAGATCAGCAAGTTCGGCGGCCTCACCAAGACGCGCCAGGCCCGCGACCTGTGCGCGAGCATGGGCATTGCCATGACCATCGAAGACAGCTGGGGCGGCGACATCGTCACCGCGGCGATCGCGCACCTTGCCCATAGCACGCCCACGCCCCTGCTGTTCACGAGCACCGACTTCAACAGCTATGTCACCGTGTCGATCGCCGAGGGCGCGCCGCAGCGCGTGAATGGCCGGATGGCCGCGTCCACGCAGCCGGGGCTCGGCGTCACACCGCGATACGACGTTCTCGGTCCGCCCGTGCTGGTCGTGGAATAGGCATCCCGATGACCCGATTGATACTGCTCGTCGCGCTCGCCGTCGCCACCCTCGCGCCGCTGCGAGCGCAGGACCGCCCGCCCTTCCAGGACGATTTTCCCGCTGCGGAGTTCGGGCAGCGCCGCGCCCGCGTCATGGACGCGATTGGGCCCGACGCCATTGCCATCATCCAGGGCGCGCCCGGGGTGGACGGCTTCAAGGTGTTCCGCCAGTCGAACGAGTTTTACTACCTCACGGGCCTCGAGACGCCGCATGCCTACCTGGTGCTCGACGGCCGCTCACGGCGGACGACGCTGTTCCTCACGCCCCGCAACGAGGCGCTTGAACGCAGCACCGGCAGCATGTGGTCGGCCGAGGATGAGGCCGAGGTGATGCGGCTGACGGGCGTCGATGCCGTGGCGCCCGTTTCGTTGTTGTCGCGGCAGACCTTCACATCGACGATGCTGCGGGCTCCGCGGCCGCGGCTATATGTGCCGTTCAGCCCGGCCGAGGGCGAGGCGCAAAGCCGCGACGAGTTGCTGGCCCACCAGGCGGGCGTGGCCGGCGACCCCTGGGATGGGCGCCCGTCGCGCGAGGCACATTTCCTTCGCCTGCTCGACGAGCGTTATCCGGCCCTCGAAAAGCGGGATCTCACGCCGATCCTGGATACGCTCCGCGCCACCAAGAGCGAGCGCGAGATTGGACTCATCAGGAAAGCGTCGGTGCTGGCCGGTCTCGGGATTCTCGAGGCCATGAAGAGCACGCGCCCGGGGGTCTTCGAATACCAGGTGGCCGCGGCGGCGCGCTTTACTTTCCTGGCCAACGGCGCGAGGTACGAGGGCTATAACCCCATCGCCGGCGGCGGCACCAATGCCTGGATGGGTCACTACTCGCGCAACCTCGATCCGTTGAAGGCCGGGGACCTGATCCTGATGGACTACGCGCCGGACTTGCGGAACTACACCAGCGATGTCACCCGCATGTGGCCGGTCAGCGGCACCTACACCGCGGCGCAGCGCACCCTGGTGACGTTCATCCTCGAGTACCGCACCGCCTTCTTCCGGCACATCAAGGCCGGCGTGACGCCGGAGGAAGTGCTGGTGCTCGCCAGGCGCGACATGGAGCCGGTGCTGGCGAAGACACGGTTCGCGAAGGAGAGTCATCGCAAGGCCGCCGAGGACATGCTGTCGTTCCGCGGCCACCTGCAGCATCCGGTGGGCATGACCGTGCATGACCCCGGCGCCATCTGGGGCCAGCCGTTCCGGCAAGGGCAGGTGTTCACCGTGGACCCGATGATGTGGATCCCGGACGAGAAGCTCTACGTGCGGATGGAAGACACCATCCTCGTCACGACGGATGGCATCGAGAACTTCACCGCCTTCCTGGCCAGCACGCCCGATGAGATCGAAGCGGTGATGAAGCAGGAAGGGATGCTGTCGCGTGTGCCACGCCTGCCCTGAGGTCCTGCCGGGCAAGGATGCGGTTCCATGAAACGACGAATAGCTTGTCCCGACGTCCGCACCCTATACTGACGTCCACTTGACCCTGACTCCCGGCACGCGCCTCGGCGGATACGACATCACGGCCGCGATCGGCGAAGGCGGGATGGGGCAGGTGTATCGGGCCACCGATACGAAACTGAAGCGCCAGGTCGCCCTCAAGGTCCTGCCGCCGGCGCTGGCGGTCGATGCCGATCGGCTCGCGCGTTTTCAGCGCGAGGCCGGACGCCGCGAAGGACAAGGGCGAGATTCGGCTCTTGTTCGGCTGGCAGGAGCGTTTGCGCCGAGCGGCGCGAAACGGCGAGCTGCGACTAGAATGTGAACGTGGACTTCAAGATGGATCGGACCGTCATGACGGTGACGACGCTCGACAAACAGGGCGACGACGATCTTTCCTACTGGCTCAGCCGTTCTCGTGATGAACGGTTGGCGGCAGTCGAGTTCCTCCGGAGACAGTGGCGTGGAACTGGAACCAGACTTCAGCGAATTCTGCTCGTTACTGAACGCCCACCACGTTGAGTTCGTCGTGGTCGGCGCGTACGCGCTGGCCTTCCACGGTGCCCCGCGCTATACCGGCGACATCGATTTCCTGGTCCGCCCTACCGAAGACAACGGCCGGCGTCTGCTGGATGCCATTGCCGCATTCGGGTTCCCGACCGCTCCAGTCACACCTCAGGACGTTGTCATCGGACGAAAAGTCGTCCAGATGGGAGTCCCGCCAGTGCAGATTCACGTCATGAGTGCAATCGACGGCGTGACGTGGGACGAGGTCTGGAGCGGGCGGGAATCGGGACGACTGGGAAACCTGGACGTCCAGTTCATCGGACAAGTCGAGTTCCTGAAGAACAAGCAAGCAGCCGGCCGCGAGAAGGACCTGGCTGACATTGACGCACTCCGTCCGAAACGGTCTCGGTAAAGGAGCACGCCGACGCCCCTACCGCTTGGCTTCGGCGAACTCCGACTCCATCAGGACGACGCGATTAGGGTCGAGCACCACGCGGTCAGGTCTCTGGCCCACGGCGATCTGAAATTCGTGTGACGCGTCGGACAACTGCACCGTGGTGATGACCGGCGTGGTGCCGCCGGCCGTGTACACGCCCACCTGCAGCGGCATGGTGAACAGGCGCGCGCGGTCGCGTTGCGCCAGGCGAATCGCAATCGACTTCGCGCCGGCGCTGTAGGTCCAGTCGCCGTCGAGACGCACCAGGCCGCCCCGCGTCAGCCACTGGTCGAAGAACACCCGCAGGTCCTTGCCCGACGCGCGCTCCATCTCGCCGCGAAAGTCAGCCGTCGTCGCGTGGCCATCCTGGTGCGCGCGGTAGTAGCTGCGAATCCCCGCCCAGAACGCTTCGTCGCCCATGATGCCGCGCAACATGTGCAGGATCCAGGCGCCCTTCTGGTAGATCTGCCCGGTCGTGACCTGCGACATGTCGCTGAGGTTGTCGTGCACGACGCGGTAGTCGGGACGCTGCTTGTCGAACTCGAGGATGCGCTGCCGGCTCGACTCGAGCCCGCTGAGGAACTCGTCACGGCCGTACGCGTGCTCGATGTAGAGCAGGGTGAAATAGGTGGCGAACCCCTCGCTCAACCACACGTCATCCCAGTCCGATTCGGTCACGGCGTTGCCGAACCACTGGTGGGCGATCTCGTGAATGACGACATTGCGCCATCGCACGTTGCGGTCACCGACCACCGAGCCTTCGCTGTAGAAAATGGCGCTGGCGGCCTCCATGCCGCCGCTCACGCTGTTGGACTGCACGTTGGCGAGCTTCTCGTACGAGAACGGTCCCACCTTGTCGGAGTAAAACTCCAGCACGTCGCGGGTCGGCACGGCGAAGTCATGGAAGCCGGCGTCGCGATCCTGCGCGTAGACCCAGGTCTGGATGGCCTTGCCCTGGAACGTGTCGACGTGCTGCACGGCAAAGCGGGCCACGCCGAGCACGTACAGCCACGGCGCGATCGGCACCGATTGACGCCAGTAGGTGCGGCGGCGGTTCCCGGGCAAGTCGGTTTCCTCGACCAGCAGGCCATTGGAGATGACCTGGTAGTGCGCCGGCGCCGTCACGACCATCTCCGAGGTGGCCTTGTCGTAGGGATGGTCCACGGTCGGCAGCCAGTTCCGGGCCTTGTCCGGCCAGTTGTCGCTGAAGAAGGTGCGATCGCCGTGCTTGTTGTTCGCGATCTTCAGGCCCGACGCCGGCACGCCCGCGTAGGCGATCTGCAGGCGCAGGCGTTGGCCCGGCTCGAAGCGCCGGGGCAGCGTGATGGTCAGCGCGCCGTCCTGATGCGCGAACGCGAGGCCGGCGCCATTCGCCGAGACGGCGCTGACCGTCATGCCGCGCCCGGTCGCGCTGTCCAGGTTGATCAGGTCGAACCGGAGCGAGCTTTCGCCCGCGGCAACGAAGCGGAGATCGATGTCCGCCGTACCCGCAATGCGATCGTCCTGGTCCTGCAGCTCGAGGGCAAAGCGGTAATTGAGCACGTCGACCCGGAGGTTCTTGGGGTAGGTGTCGGCACCGACGTCCACGAGTGCGACGACGGAGACGAGAAGCAGGATGAGCGGTCGCATGGCCCGCCTAGCCTACCGCATGACGGCGGCTGATAATGTGTATCCGGAAGTCCCGATGCGAAGCACTTTGATCTGCGTTATCTGCGTCATCTGCGGCCCCGTCTTCTCCGCGTCATCGGCGTTGGCCCAAGACTGGCCTGCGTTCAGGGGTCCAGATGGGCAAGGCCGCTCAACTGAGATCGCTGTCCCTCTCGAGTGGAGCGAGAGTCGCAACGTCGCCTGGAAGGCGCCCGTGCCGGGTCTGGGTTGGTCGTCGCCGGTGGTCGCCGGCGGCAAGGTGTGGGTGACGACGGCGGTTGAGGAGCGGGGGATTTCGCTGCGGCTGCTGGGCTTCGATGCCGGCACGGGCACAAAACTCGTCAACGTCGAAGTGTTCAAGATCGCTGCCCTGCGCGGCGAGATCAATCCCAAGAACAGCTGGGCCTCGCCGACGCCGGTCGTCGACGGCGAGCGCGTCTACGTGCATTTCGGCGCCGACGGCACCGCCGCGGTAAAGACCGACGGAACCGTGCTCTGGAAGCAGCGCTTCGAGTACCAGTCGCAGCACGGCGCCGGTGGCTCGCCGGTCGTGTACGGCGACTTGTTGATTTTCAGTTGCGATGGCAGCGATGCCGCGTTCGTGGTCGCGCTCGACAAGCAGACCGGCAAGGTGAAATGGAAGACCGACCGGCGTTACCCGGCCGATCAGGCCTACACCACGCCCCTGGTAATCCGCGTCGGCGAGCGCGACCAGCTGATCAGCGTGGGCGCCTACCGCGCGGCCGCCTACGACCCGCTAAACGGCAAAGAGATTTGGCGCGTAAGTTACGCAGACGGGTTTTCAAATGTGCCGAGACCCGTGTTCGCCCATGGGTTGGTTTACATCGCCACCGGGTTTCAGCAGCCGTCGCTGCTGGCGGTGCGGCCGGATGGAACCGGCGATGTGACCAAGACCCACACGGCGTGGAAGCTGAGCCGAGGTGCGCCGCTCACGCCGTCGCCGCTCGTGGTCGGTGATGAGCTGTATGTGGTCACCGACGGCGGTATTGCGACCTGCCTCGACGCGCGCACCGGCGCCGTCGTGTGGCAGCAGCGGCTGGGCGGCACCTATTCGGCGTCGCCCGTTTTTGCCGGCGGAAGCATATACTTTGCGGCTGAGCAGGGCGTGACCACGGTCATCGCCCCTGGCAAAGAATTCCGCCGGCTGGCCACCAATCGCCTCGATGGCGGGTTGCTGGCGTCGATGGCCGTGTCGGCCGGCTCGTTGTTCCTGAGGACTGATAGTTACTTGTACCGGATCATGGAGACACTTCGATGAGCACACCTCGCGCGATTACTTCCCTGGCACTGCTGGCAATGTTGATGGTGAGCGCGTCGGCGTTCGCGCAGGCCACCGCCGGGCAGAAGCCCTTCGAGCCCCAGGTGGGGCAGGCCGGCAAGGACGTGGTGTGGGTGCCCACGCCGCAGGCGGTCGTCGACAAGATGCTCGACATGGCCAAGGTCACGAAGGACGACTTCGTGATGGACCTCGGCTCGGGTGACGGTCGCACGGTGATCACCGCCGCGAAGCGGGGTGCCCGCGCGATGGGCATCGAGTACAACCCAGACATGGTGGAGCTGTCGAAGAAGAACGCTGAAGCGGCGGGCGTGACCGCGCGCGCAACCTTCATGAAGGCCGACCTGTTCGAGACCGACCTGTCGAAGGCCACCGTCATCACCATGTTCCTGCTGCCGTCGATCAACATGAAGTTGCGGCCGACCATCCTGAACCTGAAGCCAGGCACACGCATCGTCGCCAACACTTTCACGATGGAAGATTGGCAGGCGGACGAGACCGCGACCGTCACCGATGGCTGCTCGAGCAGCTGGTGCACGGCGCTGTTCTGGATTGTGCCGGCGAAGGTCGAAGGCACGTGGGGCACGCCCAACGGCGACCTCAAGCTGACCCAGTCGTTCCAGATGATCTCGGGGACGCTGGGCAACCAGGCGATTCAGGGCCGGCTGCGCGGCGCGGCCATCGAGTTCACGGCCGGCACGACGAAGTATGCCGGCACGGTTGACGGCAACACCATCAAGCTGACCTCGCCGTCGGCCATGACGGCGACGAAGAAGTAAGACAGGTGCTCCGGTGCTGGCGTGCTGTGGGTGCTCGGGTGCACCTCAGCGCCCCAGCACCCTCCCTTGGTCACCTGCCCGGTTTCGTTCACCAGCCTAATGTCTCCGGATGTCACGGGAAGTCATATCTCCTAGCCCCATCCATAACACCCTTGTATTAGGTGTATAGTCTGCGGAGATAGGGAGGCTAGGTAGCCGAGCTAGCAACTGGCTCTGCCCTGGCGTCGCAGGAGTGTTGGAATGAAAAGCGTCGGTTCCATCACCCTGGGCACAGCCGTCGTGTGCCTCGGGCTCGTAGTCGCAATCGCGGGACAGCAGCCTGCCCCTAAACCCGCGGGTTCTGTACCTGCGACGCCCGCAGCCAGGCCTGCCGCGTCACCGAATGCAATCAAGCCCGCGACCTCACGCGCCGCATCAGCGCCGGCCGCCGCAGTTACCCACGAAGAACAAAACGCGCTCGTGAAGCGCTATTGCGCCGGTTGTCATAGCGATCGCGGCAAGGCCGGCAACCTGTCGCTGGCCTCGTTCGACATCGCCAAGATCGGGCACGACTCCGACGTGGCCGAGCGGATGATCCGCAAGATGCAGGCGAGCATGATGCCGCCGCCGGGCATGCCCCGTCCCGAGCCGGCCGTCTACCAGAAGTTCATCGGCGCGCTCGAGACCACGGTTGACGCCTATGCGAAGGCCAATCCCAACCCCGGCGGCCGCACCTTCCAGCGCCTGAACCGCCCCGAGTACACCCGTGCGATCAAGGAGCTGCTCGACCTCGACGTCGACGCCGGCCGCTGGCTGCCGAACGACACGCTGAGCGCGAACTTCGACAACATCGCCGACGAACAGGCGCTCTCGCCGACGCTGCTCGAGTCGTACTTGAACGGCGCCGCCGACATCAGCCGCATGGCGGTGGGCGACAAGGACGCGCCGTCGATCGATTCCACCTACACCAACCCGAGCTACATGTCCCAGCACCCCTGGGACCACGTCGAGGGCGCGCCGTACGGCACGCGCGGCGGCATGGTGGTCGACCACGTGTTCCCGGCCGACGGCGAGTACGCCTTCGAGATGACCTTCAACTCGGGCGAGAACACCCGCTTCGAGGACATCGACATCTCGATCGACGGCCAGCGCCTCGCGCTCGTCGAGTACGAACTGATCAACATCGCCGGCGCCGACGGCCGCGGCCAGACGCCGCTGCGCACCGAGCCGTTCCTGATTCGCGCCGGCCAGCACAAGGTGGCGGCGGCGTTCGTCCGCAAGATCGACGGCCCCTATGAAGACCTGATTCGGCCGCACGACTGGTCGTATGCGGGCGGCGGCTCGGGCGGCAGCGGCATCACGACGCTGCCCCACATGCGCGACTTCGTCATCCGCGGGCCGCTCAAGACCACCGGCATCTCGACCACGGCGAGCCGCCAGAAGATCTTCACCTGCCGGCCGACCTCGACCGCCGACGAGGTCCCGTGCGCGCGCAAGATCGTGACGCGCCTGGGCGCGGCGGCCTATCGCCGGCCGGTGACGGCGGCCGAAGTGGACCGGGTGATGCCGTTCTACGAAAGCGCCGCGGCGAAGGGCGGCTTTGAAATGGGCGTGCGCGGCGCGCTCGAAGCCATCCTGGCCAGCCCGCATTTCATCTTCCGCCTCGAGCGTGCCCCGACCGATGCCCGTTCCGGCGGCACCTACCGCGTCGCCGACGTCGACCTCGCCTCGCGGCTGTCGTTTTTCATCTGGGGCCTGCCGCCCGACAAGGACCTGATCGACGCCGCGGCCCGCCGCGAGCTGTCGACGGCCGCCGGCCTCGACAAGCACGCGCGCCGGATGCTGGCCGACCCGCGCGCCGAGGCGCTGGCGACCCGCTTCGCCGCCCAGTGGCTGCGCCTGCAGGACGTCGAGAAGGTCCACCCCGACCCGAACTTCTACCCGAACTTCGACGAGAACCTCGCCGAGGCGATGCGCACCGAGACCCGGCTGTTCTTCGCCAGCCTGATCAAGGAAGACCGCAGCGTGCTCGACCTGCTGAACGCCGACTACACCTACCTCAACGAGCGGCTGGCGCGCCATTACGGCTACCGGGGCGTGGTCGGCAACCAGTTCCGCCGCTTCACCTACCCTGACGCCTCGCGCCGCGGCATCCTCGGCCAGGGCAGCATGCTGGTGCAGACATCGCTCGCCAACCGCACCTCGCCGGTGCTGCGCGGCAAGTGGGTCATGGAGGTGCTGCTGGGCACGCCGCCGCCGCCGCCGCCGCCCAACGTGCCCGATCTCGAAGCGTCGGGTGCGGCCAAGGAAGGCCGGCTGCTGACGACCCGCGAGCGGATGGAGATCCACCGCAAGAACCCGACCTGCAACTCGTGCCACCGGTTCATGGATCCGATCGGCCTGGCGCTCGACAACTTCGACGTCACCGCCAAGTGGCGGGTGCGCGAAAACGGCATGCCGCTCGACACCGCCGGCGACTTCTACGACGGCACCAAGGTCACCTCGCTGGCGGAGCTGACCACCGCGCTGACCAAGCGGCCGACGCCGCTGGTGCGCAACTTCACCGAGAACCTGATGGCCTACGGCCTGGGCCGGCGCGTCGAGTCTTACGACCAGCCGACGGTGCGCGCCATTGCCCGCTCGGCCGAGACGGCCAACTACAAGATGTCCTCGTTCATCCTCGGCGTCGTCAAGAGCGACGCGTTCCGGATGAAGCGAGTGGAGTCCGAAGTCACCACCACGACCGAAACCAAGGCAGGGAGATAACGATGTCGTACCTCACTGGTAAGCACATGCCGCGTCGCACGTTCATCCGGGGAGCCATGGGCGCCGCGGTAGCGCTGCCGTTCCTGGATGCAATGGTCGCCGCCAAGGGCATGGGCGGAGCGCCGACCGCGGCCGACCGCACTCGCCTGATCTGCATCGAAGAGGTGCACGGGCTGGCCGGGTGCAACAAGTGGGGGGCGACCAAGCACCTGTTCGCGCCCGAGCAGGTGGGGTCCGGCTTCACCATCGCCGCCGACAGCGCGCTCAGCTCGCTCGAGCCGTATCGCGACTACCTGACCATTGTCAGCAACACCGACGTCCGCATGGCCGAGGCGTTCACCGCCCCGGAAATCGGCGGCGACCACTTCCGCTCGAGCGCGGTGTTCCTGACCCAGGCGCACCCCAAGCAGACGCAGGGCTCCGACATCTGGGCCGGCACCTCGTTCGACCAGCTCTATGCGCAGAAGTACGGCCAGGCGACCCCGCTGCCGTCGATGCAGTTTTGCATCGAGAACCTCGACCAGGCCGGCGGCTGCACCTACAACTACTCGTGCGCCTACACCGACTCGATCAGCTGGGCCTCGCCCAACGAGCCGCTGCCGATGATCCGCGACCCGCGCGTGGCCTTCGACATGCTGTTCGGCACCGGCGGCTCGCCGGCGGATCGGGTGGCCCGCCGCCAGTCGCGCCGCAGCATCCTCGACTGGATCCAGGGCGAAGTCGCCGACGTGCGCAAGGAACTGGGCACCGGCGACAAGAACCGCCTTGATCGCTACCTGAACAACGTCCGCGAAATCGAGCGCCGCATCCAGGCCATCGAGGCCCGCAACACCAGCGGTGAGCACCGCGAGCTGCCCGAGGCGCCGGCCGGCGTGCCCGACTCGTTCTCGGAGCACATGAAGCTGATGTTCGACCTGCAGGTGCTCGCGCTCGAGACCGACATGACGCGCATCATCTCGTTCAAGACCGGCCGCGACTCGCAGAACCGCGTGTTCCCCGAGAGCGGTTCGCTCCAGCCGTTCCACCCCGCGTCGCACCACGGCGACCGCGAGGACCGGATCCTGGAATTCAACAAGATCTGCAAGTACCGCGTCAGCCAGGTCACCTACCTCCTCGACAAGCTCAAGGAGTCGATGGACGGCGACAAGAACCTGCTCGAAAAGACGATGATCGTGTGGGGTTCGCCGATGGCCGACCCGAACGTGCACAATCACCGCCGCTGCCCCCTGATCGTCCTCGGCCACGCCAACGGCGCGCTCAAGGGCAACCTCCACATCAAGGCGGCGGCCGACACGCCGATGGCCAACGCGTTCCTGACCATGGGCCATGCGCTCGGCATGGAGATGGATCACTTCGGCGACAGCACCGGTGAACTCTCGCTCACCCAGGCGACGCCGGCGACCGCAGCGGTTTAACCGTGACCCGGGCCCGGGGCCCGGGATCTTCGTGCCAGGAGGGCGGCACTTCATGTGCCGCCCAAGTTCGTTCAGGGAGAACCGAATGAAGCGTCACGTTTCCATCAATGTGGTTATCGCGCTGGTGCTGACCGCTGCGCTCGGGGCGCAGCAGCCGGTCTCCTCGCCGGTGGCCGATGCCGCGATGCGCGGCGACAAGGCCGGCGTTCGCGACCTGCTCAAGCAGGGCGCCGACGTCAACGGCGCCCAGGGCGACGGCATGAGCGCCCTGCACTGGGCCGCTGAACGCGGCGACGCCGAGTTGGCCAACATGCTGATCTACGCCGGCGCCAACCTCGCCGCGGTGACGCGCATTGGCCAGTACACGCCGTTGCACCTGGCCGCCACGTCGGGCAGTGCGCCGCTGGTCAACACCCTGCTGAAGGGCGGCGCCGACGTCAACGCGCGCACGACCACCAGCGGCGTGTCGCCGCTGCACATGGCCGCCTCCGCCGGCAGCCCCGACGTCGTCAACGCACTGCTCGACGCGAAGGCCGACGTCAACGCCAAGGAGGCGGAAGCCGGCCAGACGCCGCTGATTTTCGCCGCCGGCCTGAACCGCGTGGATGCCGTCAAGGCGCTGCTCGCGCGCGGCGCCGACGCCTCGGTCACGACCAAGGTCATCGATATCGTGAAGTTCAGCGCGCTCGACCGCGCCGCCGCCGACCGCCAGCGCAAGGTGCTCGAAGGCTTCGTCGGCAAGGACTCCGAGGCGAAGGCGTCGCCCAGCCAGGTGCAGGCCGCCATCCAGGCCGGCCGCGAAATCGTCCGCTCGGGCAAGATC
>Ga0209770_10000410_pt1 | contig 23667 bp, 31 predicted proteins | sample LauGreSu1BDMLBDD_2_FD_187572 | JGI IMG/M metagenome (GOLD analysis project Ga0209770, IMG submission 187572) | Freshwater lake microbial communities from Lake Michigan, USA - Su13.BD.MLB.DD (SPAdes) (version 2) | ecosystem: Environmental > Aquatic > Freshwater > Lake | place: Lake Michigan, USA...
GCAGGACCACAGACAAGCTGTTGACCAAAGATCCAGATGAAATCGCAACCATGCTGTTGGGCGCAAGTGCTACACGCAGAGACATTACCAGCGTAGAAGCCATTGTGCGTAAACTGGCCAACAATCCAGAAGGACAGGCTGCATTGCAAGATGCAAGAGAAACACTAGGACGCGAAGGTATCAACATATGATTCAACAATTAGACGAAAGCGTTGGCTTCCCTAATAGAGAGTTTGGCGACGTTTATCATAACCCTAGCAAGCCAGAAGACACAATGATCTTCCAGGATTTCAAAGCCTATCCTGAGGGATTGACTGCATGGCCAGATGCCTCTCGCAGAGACAAAGAATGGAAAAAGCTGTGGCATTGGATGACACAGCAAGGTCAAGTAAAAGAACTCAACACGCCCAATGCCAGCATGCTAGGTGTGATGGTTGTGCACATGTTGGATCCAAAAACAAAACAGCACTGGTTCTTTGCCAAGTGGGTTAAAGATATTTCCATCGTCAAGGGCAAGTTTACTGGCATTCCTGCTGGTGCCATTGATGATGCACATCCTGGGTTGGTCTACAAAAAAGGTGCAAGTGAAAGCCTTAAGCTCAAACCAACAGATCTACTAGACATGGCAGGTCCTTATTCTGCTAAAGACATTAAGCGACAGATTGGCAACTGGGATCTTAGAGCCAAAGGTCCAGCAGATTTAATCACACAACTCATGGAAGCTATCATACATGTGGCTGATCGTAAACCTTGGCCATGTACCATTGAAGATGGTGCACAGTATCTAGCATTCCATACCAAGTATACAAACGAATGGCTTGCGCCACTGGCACTTTCTGGAGGCATGATTCCTGGTCCAGATCGACTGATGCTTGAAAAGAACTTGCTGGCTGGTAAAAGCATGATCAATGCTGACGTTTATTATTCCATGAAAATCAGCGAAACACTCAGTGACTCTAGCATTGACAAAGACGGATTCAAAATCTACATTTCAAGCAAACAACAAGGCGGCGGCGCCGCTGCCAGCTTGCAAGGACTATATGATGTGCTAAAGACCAAGAAAGCTGAATTTGGTTCTGGCTTTTTCAAGAATCCTAAGGTAGCAAAGTTTGTCAAGATCATTGGCCTTATTGTTGAGAATGGTTCTCTTGAAGGCATGTTACTTTCTGCTGTAGCTGTTGGTACTATATCTGAACAAGACATGAAGCTGTTAATAGCAGGACAACATACCAAAGTCAGTGCTAAAACTAAGAAACTGATGCTGAGTTTCAATGCACGTCAAGATAATCCCAACTACGATCCCTACTACCATCAGATTGCTGCCATTGCCACTGCAATGTGTGCCAAGCTAAACGAAGAAGACTATACTGATGTTTTCAAAGCCATCATCAACAAAGCGTCGCTGGTACAGGTTTACATGAAGACAAAGATACGTAACAAAAAGGATCTTGACATATTGGGCATGGATGTTGTATGGCCTCCTGTGTTTTCTGGCAAGGTTATCTTTACTGCACAGAAAACATTCACCGGCAGCGAAGTCCGCGGCCGCCTTGGATTTAAGATAGGATAACTGCATGAAAATACATGAAATCATCTTAGAAGGAGGTTGGGATTCTACTGTTACACAAAGCACAAAGATCACACCGGAAGTAGTCAAACGTGCGTTAAGTGTGGTACAGCGTTTTACCAATGACTTCAACCTCTATCTAAAGAAGGTAGGCATGCCTGCTGTGCAGATGGGGCATCCAACCGGCTCTAGTGCACATCACGAAATTGACAGCCGCGAAGATCCTGGCAAGATATATGGTGATATTGACCTGCAGATGATTGCGCCTGTTGCAGGTGAAGCAAAAACCCACAGCCAATATCAAGCCACCTGGAACAAGGCATCAGATGATTTCATTGCTGCCACCAAGCCCAGTTATGTACACTATGAAGGCAAGCCGGCAAATGGCCATATTATCTTTGCCATTGGTGCTGATTCATTTGTGCAAGTGGACATGCTGTGGGCTCAGCCCGAAAATGCAGACTGGGCCAGGTATCGCACAACACCCGAGCGCGGCATCAAAGGAACCATTTACGGAAATCTCTACAGCAGCCTGGGTGAGATCATGGACATGAGTGTACAGCATGCTGGCGTGCAAATGAAGATACTGGACGACCAACCTGTCAACTTCCAGCGTGGACGCAAGTTTGATCGTATTGCCACATTGAGCAAGGACATTTCCAACTTTGGTATGGATGTGCTTACCAACCTGTACAGGATGATACATCCTGACCTTGCTCCAGGAGACATGGTGATTGATCCCGAACTACGTGCACATCCTGGGCTAAACAAAGAAAAGCCAGCAGTGGCTGATCTTGTGGGACTTATCAAAGGCCTAGCCAAGAGTTTTGAAGCCAATGACATGTACGGTCGGTTCAATCTAAAGAACTTTACCGATGCACAGGATTTCATCAACAAGTTCCTACAGCACTACGAAGGTAAGGCTGCTGAAGCCATGGCCGCTACCAAATTTGACAAAGCCGAAACTCCAGACGCCAAGGCACGTGCGCAGGATGCCAAAGACAAACTGGCACAAGGTGTTCAGCTGATACGTAAACTATTCCAACAATAAGAAAGAGAATGTCAATGAAAAAAATATTGCTTGTGTTAATGCTTGGTATGTCTACTGCGGCATTATCTGCCGAACAAAAGCCCCCATTGCCACCACAAGCATGTGCTGTTCATGTGCCATATGGTATTCCTCAAATTGCCAGGCCCAACAATGTGCAAATTTGTCGTACCGGCTACTTTTTGCAACACGATGCCGCATTGAAAATTCCAGTCTGGGTGTCCTGGTCGCTGACACCCGAACGTGTAAACGGCTGTGTGGAACGTAGCAATGCATTTCAACCGGATCAAAGCATTCCTCGTGGCAGTCGCGCAGAAATGGCGGATTATGCAGGATCCGGCTATGATATTGGACATGTGGCTCCCAATGGGGATCAAGGCTGGGATCCACAAGTAGAACGTGAAAGTTTTTATCTCAGCAACATGATGCCACAACTGCCTGGACTAAATCGCGGAATATGGAAGTTGCTGGAAACAAGCACACGTGGTTGGGCCGCACAGCGTGGCAATACACTAATTGTGCATGCTGGGCCCATATACGATGAGCGCACCAACAAGCGCATTGGGCCAAACAAAGTTATCATTGCTGACGCATTTTACAAGATTGTAATTGACAGCAAAACTGGCGAAACCCTGGCATTCATGTTTCCGCACCAGGGCGGACTGGGCAATGATTTAAGCAAATTCCAGGTCACAGTAAATGACATTGAACAGTTGACTGGTATACGTTTTGCAGTGCCTCGTAACATGCCAAAAGACCGTGTATTACCCTTATGGCCTGTTAATTTCAAAGCCATCACTGAGAGTAAACGTGCTGCCTGCAAAAGATAATTGCAATTAAAATCAAACTAAATAAACAATCATGCGCATAACAGATATCATTAACGAAGATGGGGAAGCTACCAGCACACTGAGCAATAGTGTGGCTGCTGTGGCTTTTCCGTTGTTTGGCGATCAAAAAATGATACGTAGAGCAGTTGATCCCAAAGGTTATCTAAACAAAAAGAAAAAGCCCCGGGTTACAGAAGCAGAGATGCATGCAGACAATGTGATCTATCGTTTAGATCCTGAAAATCCAATGGATGACAGCGAAATACTGGTGATTGGTGGTGCAGGTCGTTACAGCCTTAAAGGTCTACGTGCCAAAGCTCGCAAAGAAGCCGCACAACTAGCACAAGATCTGCAGAGCGACCACGGACAAAGTTTCCGTGGCGGCGCATACAATATCAATCAACTGGCCAACACACTGAAAACTATCGTGGCAGCGTATGACCAGTTGAACAAGATTCGTAGCAAGGGCGGTACCAAAGCCCGCGGAATAAGAAACGAAGACAAAGCCCTGATTGACGAGTGTATGAACATCGCAGAGCAGTGGACAACAAAATTCAAATCCAAGGTGACACAATGAAAATTAACCAACTAGGCCGAGTAGTCGAAGCCAAGATGAAATGCAACAAAACACCAGCCGGCGAGGCTTGCCCTGTACACGGGCTTAAAGAATGCGCAGGGTACAGCATGACAGAGGCCACTGAAGAAGTGACTTGTTCGCAATGCGGTAAGGGTTTTAGTTCTAAGGGACTAAAGGCTCCATACCAAACTGGCTTCTCGCATTGCAAAGATCATAAGGGCATGAAGATTGTGTCTGAAGATCGAACAGAAGTCAAAGACAAAGAAGGCAAAGTTGTCAGTTGGAAAGATGAAGGCGAATGGAAAAAGTCCACTGCTAAAAAAGATCCACGCGGTAAAGTTACCAACATGAGCGACCGGGCTCGTAAAGAAACTGAAAAATTATCCAAAAATGAAAGTCTTAAAGAGGCTCACATTCTCAGCATGCATGTGGAAGATGATCATGAAGTAAAGATGGCACAAGGCGATCTATACCAGATGGCCAAGAAGACAATCGCATTGCACAAGATGTTGGACAATGTTGATCAACTTGAAGGTTGGGTACAAGGCAAAGTCACTCTGGCAGCAGACTATATTGCCACAGTTTACGACTACATGGATCATCAACTGGCAATGGCTGGTAATATTGATGGAATTGGCGAACAGATGGCCGAAGCAATCATGCCAACCGGTTCAACTGTGAGTGCAAAAAAGTTACCACCACAAACGGCTCAGATTGTCAAGAAAGTTGCACAAGGATTGAATCCATCACAAAATGCAGTGATGACTGACCCTGAAGGAAATGTGTCAGTTGTGGCTAAGAAAGATGTGGCCAAAAAGAATGCCCAAGGCAACATGCAAGTAACCGAAGACGATGGCCCAGCCGGTCAATACAAAAGCCTAAACGATGCATATCCAGCTGGTTCAACAGAAGTATGGTACTGGAAAGAAGACTTTGCTCGCGATGCAATGATGGGTGCCAATTGGCTGGCCAAGAAAGGTCTCATGCCCAAGCCAGAAAACATCAGCGACAACTACGTGTTGATTGGTAAAATTGCAGAAACCAATCCTGAAAAAGTTTACATGATGATGCAGGGCGAAATGTGGAGTCCTCGCGGACAAGCTCGTAGCATGATCCGTTCAAGTGGTACCGGCCATACGTCCATGAGCATGGGCGACATTGTGAAGATTGGCGGCAAGTTTATGATGGTTGACCGTTTTGGATTCCAGGACATTACACAACAACCACAGGAAGAAAGTGTCAATGTGCGTCTTAAGGCCAAGCCCATGGACGAAAGCGTGATGAGCGAAATTGATCTAGAGCTGTCGGCGATTGCTAAGACTCAAGATATGGATGCATTGTATGATTTGCTAACTGCCAACACACCTACCGGCAAGTATGTACAAAACATGGCAGACGATATTGCAATCGATAATCGATTCCTTGACGACGATCATGAAAAGCTACTAGACAATTTGATGGATCAAATTGTTGATGACTTTGGCATAGACGAATCGCTCAAAGAAGATCTACAAGCAGACAGTGGCGAATACTATCAAGATTCAGCAGATTTCTTTGGTCTGTTTGATGCAGATCACTTTGACAAAGAAGAAACAAGTGACGACGGAATGGATGTACGCGGTTATATCGATGGTAAACTTGTGATGGCATGGAGATTCAATGGCCCGGATATGACAGATGGTTACGGCGCATATGATGATTCAGAACTAGACGAATCAACATTTGCCGATGCTGGTGCCACACTTGGCAGCACACTGGGTGCCGCAGGCGGCTTTGCTCTTTCTAAAAAGAAGAGCGGCTATGTAGCAGGTGCCGCAGTTGGTTCAGCTATAGGCGCAACTGCTGGCAAGTGGTTGGACAAGAAGCTGGGCAACAAGCCTAAATCACCTGAAGAGATGAAAGAAGCCGACGAGCCAGAAGCAGACGGTAATGAAAATGGCGTCTATCAGATGCGCAAGGTAATCAACCTGCGTGGTCAGTATGATGTGCCATTTGCTGATGGCAAGAAGGTACGTGTGCCTGTAAACATGGCGCATGCAGTATTGCAGAAGTTTGCCAGTTTAAGAATGCCAAACGATAAGTTAGCATTTACTCGTGCAGTGACCAAGAGCTTTGATTCTCTCAAAGCCGCTATCGGTGTAAGAGAAGATGTTGATGCACGTGCCCGGAAGATATTTGGTGAAGACTGGGGCACAAGCGATACCTCGGCTGCTATCAATATGATGAAAGAATATATCCGTTCAACTCACGGTGGAAGATATAATCCAGAGACGATTGAAGATGCCGCACGTGATGCTGGCGAATTCTATTACGATCAAATGGGATACGACACACCCGAAGATGCCGCTGATAGTTTGGTCAGCCACTTTGTACGTCGTTGGATGAGCGGTAGCTTGAAAGCTGATTAAGGATCACTAAGATGCGTGTGCATGACTTTTTTGAAAATAAGATCAAGGGTGCTGATGGCAAAGCCTGTTGGGACGGTTATCGTTACAACGGTACCAAAGATGGCAAAGACTCCTGTGTAAAGGTTACTAAGGAACAAGTCGTTGACGAAGCTCGTGCAGATGTCAACTTTGATGCAGAAGATCTCAAACGTCTCGAACGTATCAGTGATCTAGAAACACTAAAGACACAGGCATTTGGCCTGATCAGCAAGCCAAGTGCCAAGCCAATGAAGCCAGAAAAAGTAGCTTGGTTCAAACAAGCACTTGCTGGCAAGTCAAACAAGATTGCTGTGATCAAGATGATGTACGATCTCATGCTGAGTGGCGAAGGCAACTCAGTCATTGGCAGCAAGAACAGCATGAATCCCAACAGCTATCGCAAGGTATTCAATTCTGCTACCAGCGAAGGTATGACAGAAAATGCTGAAGAGCTTGGCATAGGTGATGATGTTATCATCTCCGGCAATGTAGAGTTCAATGGCAAGACTGGCGTGATTGATTCATTTGGTCAAGACAAGCGTTTTGTTGTTGTTAATCTTTATAACCACGGCAAGCACAGCTTCCATAGCAGTGACGTAAGTGTCAATGATTATGCCGACAGCGATGAAGAACAAGCTCGTATGTCCGAAGCATATCAAAACGACGAAGCCAACCTTTGGTACATCTACGATACTAAAGATGGCCGTCTCAAACAAAAGATGATTGATAACCTTGACGAGCCCAAGGCTCAAGGCATGGGCTACAGAGACAGCATAGACTCAGCACTTCGTGTGGCCAATATCATCCGTAGCAAGTTTGATGCCAAGAAGTTTGTACAGAAGCAAGGCAACCAGTGGGTACCTGTTTATCCTTTTGGTAAACCAGATGTAGCGGAAGGCGAATCTGGTATGTTTTCAAAGGTAATGGGACACGAAACAACTCCAGAAGCTGCAAGGCAAATTCAACAACAAGGATTTAAGAAGTCACACACTGGGATATTCTTCAATGTCGGAAATCAAAATTATTCAGGTGGCGGCTACGGTGGTACTGTAGTAATGGCAAAAGTGTCAGGACCAATTGATGACATTTTGAATCTAGAAGATGATAACGATTTACCGGACAATTTAGATGAGTTTGCTGATGGTGAGGAAATTGCCAATTACGCCCGCGAAGAAGGATACTGGGCGTGGACTGATGGAGTGCAATTTGCTGTCCTTGACCCAAGGCATATCCAAGTTGTTAAGCAAGGTGTGGCGGAAGCAGAACTTGACCCTCGCTTGCAAAGATACATGGATAATAATCCAGACGAAGTGTCTGACTCAGTTGACGCTTTAAGAAACAGAGCAAATGCTGAAGGCGGTAGATTCAAGTGGGCCATTGGTAAACTACCAGACGGCCGCTTTTTACTAGGCCTACAAGGCAACATTAAAATGCTTGGCCTACCTGTTGTTGATCAGGGCGTAAGTGAGGCATATAGCAGTCCTCCTCCATTCAAGGATATGATCGCATCCGTCTATCAACCCAAAGTTGGAGATAAAATCCGCACACGCAAAGGTGGACAGATTCCTGGTACTGTAGAAAAAGTTGCAGATCTTAAAGGAATTGAATACTGCTGGTTCCGTCATCCTGAAGGCAAGCTATACAAGACTCCTTGCAGTAATGTAATGAGAGGCTAACATGTTGCAGGTATCGTCCAATGTACTTCGGGAAGATGCCACCGTTAGATGGGAAGTAAACGATTCCTGCTTCACTGAAGACAACATCAAGTACTACGACAAAGACGGCTTTGAACTTTGCAGACTTGAAAAATCATATTACCGTATACACGGATATCCTTTCTATCAGCATTTGAATCACGACAGCGTATGGCAAGAGTCGTGGTTTATTAGAGAACCAAATACTCACGGACTAATAATTGATCACAGCATGATATTACATCGCTGTGACTTTACTGCCAGTGCCTGGGCACAGATAGAGCGACATCGCCCGGCTCTTCCTAGACTAGACTTCATGCTACGTGCTCGTCGCAAGTGGGGACTTGATATGGCATTAGACTGGGCAGATGCGGAAGGTGCATTTGAAATCATACATATAGAAATAGACTCGTATGACTACAATGAAACATGTGATGACAAACAGCGTATAGAAGAGTTTATACTGAAGACCGATTGGGAAGCTGCCGCTAAGAGTATCAGGGCCAAGCGAGACCAATGGGAATCACTGATTGGGTTTGCGCAGAATGATTGGAAAGCAAGATACTTTGGTTTTCCGCAAGCCGAAAGGACACAAAAAAGTGGCTGATATGATATTAAGACGAGCATTGCGCATTGTTGAAGCAATACAAAAAAGTTGCCCGATAGAAACCGCTGACCTAGATGCAAACCTACGCAACAGGCAAAAGGCCATAGATGAATACAACTACGGGCCAGCCAATCCCAATGAAGCAGGATCGTTCTGGAAAGGTATTGCAGACATCTGGGACATATCGGAGGCACAAGCAAAAACCATGCGTTGTGGAAATTGCGCGGCGTTCGATGTCAGCGACAAGATGCGAGCTTGTATTGAAAGAGGCATGATGGGAGAAGACAAAGCAGTTGATGCTATGTCTACCATCGAGAAAGCTGACCTTGGTTACTGCAACATTTTGCATTTCAAATGTGCAGGCGACAGAACATGCAAAGCATGGTTGGTAGGTGGTGCAATTGACAACAAGGATCGTACCAAATGAGACTGCATGAACTGACCGAAGTTACCTTGATTCCCGGCGTAAAGAAAAAAGGCCGAGGCAACAGCTATCAGTTACCAAATGCTGGTAGACCTATTCCTGACAGTCGTAAAGAAACTGAGATGGGAAAGTTTATTTCCAAGATGGCTGGCGGGTACGAAATATGGTTAGATCACTTTAGCGGCTTTCCTGCTTACAATCTATATGATCCAGAAACCAAACGCGGTATTCTCAGTGTGTTTGGTACAAGATTCAAAAATAATCCTGGCAGTTTGAAGATCATGGGAACCTATGCCAACAGCAACAATCCTGTTAGAGCCAGTGAATTTTATCATACACTCATAACAAAGTTGGGGCTTACATTGGTCAGTGACAAATTACAAAGCCCAGGCGGCCAGGCTGTGTGGAAGCAACTTGAAAAAAATCATCGAGACGTTAACATATTTGGCTGGGACATGAAAGCAAATAAACCAATAAATGTTTCCACAAGAGATGAAGAAGATACACACGTGTCGCGTGATGAAAAGAACATCAGCAGAGATATGCAATACACTGCAAACAACGTAAGAATGGTAGCAACAGCAAAATGATAAGAACTATTGCTGTTGACGGCAATCCTGAAAGAATTATTGATACAGATATACCTGGTTGGATGTATGCAAGAGACTTGCTCTTGCTTGCCAGTACATCTCAAATGATGCCAGACAATTCGTTATTTGTTGAGGCAGGTAGTTTTTTAGGAAGAAGTTCTTTTGCCATTGGTGCAAATATAAACCCAACTGCCACACTACATTGCATTGATCCATGGACTACTAACACAGACAATTACAGCATATCAGATAGAATTTCTGCACTAGAAGCAGGTGCAATGGAGTATGGTGAAGTTAACCGAGTATCTGACCAAATGCGTTCTAATTTTTACAAGGCTGCTGAATTAGCAGTGAGCGGTTCGTGGCTTCCTGCGTTCAAGTACTTTACCAGTGAATGTGATATTGTCTGTCATTCAGTACCGTTGGAAGAATACGAGCCTAGACCAAGATTGACCAGCGTGGTATTTTTAGACGCTCAACGTGCTACCGACAATGACGTAACTCCTGGCGGTGATCCGCACAAAGCATATACCAATCTTAACAATCAACTGAGCAGGTTTATCAACAACAGGGACATCTTGATTATAGGAAATGATTTTAGTCCTAACTGGTCTTCTAATATATTGGCAGTTGGCCAGAACAAAGAAAAATCTAGAAGAGCATTATTTTGTCCAGCAGACAGTGCATTATGGTTTTTATGGCCAACAGTTGGATACTGGGCCTCGAAGCTAGGAGATTTCTCTGACCGTGCTGAACGAGATCGTTCAGCATACTGGAAAGGACTGATATGAAAAAACTAATAACCATTGCGATACTAGCAACAACGCTGGCTGGATGCGCTGGCATCATGGATCTGTTGCCAAGCAATTGGGATCCAAACGAATCCGCGGCCATTACTGATGCTCGATATTCAGCAGTCAAAGCCGACTGTGCGAATCCCAAAATTGCAGAAGACTTGCTAAAAGTACAGCAACGACTGGATTGGTTGGTACTGTATACACAAAGCAAGGGTAGCAAAGATATCAACAAGATGCTGACTCCTGTGAAAGAAACACTGGACCCGCTGGTGCAACGAGCACAGCAAGGTGGCATGAGCCCTGCTTATTGCCAGCTAAAAATGAAGATTATCCGTGCTGAACTAGATGCAGTAGCACGTGGTACCAACGCAAGGAACATGCCATGACATTAGAACAACTAGCACAATGCGGTAAGCCCTGGGCACAAGAACGTGCGCAAGTGGCATTAGACATGCAAAAGATGTTTGCCAATGGTGAAATGTCTAAGGATGAGTTTGTGGAACTTACACAGGACTTGATTCGTGCAGATCAGCTGAACAAAGACGCAGATGATGTAGAAACCAAAGCCATGCTAGAAACTGCAATCAAGCAATTGGTATCCGTTGTAGGCGGAATGATTTGATAAATATCGGATAGGAGAAACGCTATGTTAGACATTTTATTATGGGTTGCTGTTGGTGCTTTTGTTGGTTGGAATTTTCCACAGCCATTTTGGGCAAAGGCCATACAAGAAAAAATTCAAGCCATGTTGGCTAAAAAGAGTTAAGGGGTAAACCGTGGAAGAACTAGTAATTGCACTCAAAAAAGCATTGGCAAACACATTTGCTTTCTATCTTAAAACGCACGGATTTCACTGGAATGTAACTGGTCCAGACTTCCATCAGTATCACACCATGCTTGGCAATATTTACGAAGAAGTATATGGTAGCATAGATCAGTTTGGTGAGGAAATCCGCGCACTGGGTGATTATGCGCCTGCCAGCTTTGCTCGCTTTGCCGCGCTGACTGACATTGAAGACGAACTCAAGATACCGCCAGCATTGACAATGATTGAGCGTTTGCTTGCTGACAACGAAAAAGTATTAGCGGTAATTGAAGCCGCATACAATGCCGCCGAAGCAAATCATGCGCACGGGTTGAGTAACTTCTTGGCCGAACGCCAGGACGCACATAAGAAACATGCGTGGATGTTATCAGCTACGCTAAAAAGATAAGGACATGACATGATCGAACTAGCAACACTACAGGCTTGCTTTCCACAAACCAAGCCTGATCGAGTAGAATATTTTCATGAAGGTATCTGCCAGACATTTGAAGTGTTTGAAATCAACACACCGCCACGTATGGCAGCATTTTTGGCTCAGTGTGGTCACGAAAGCGGCGGTCTACGTTTGACAGAAGAAAATCTCAACTACAAAGCAGATGCTCTCACAAGACTGTGGCCCAAGCGTTTTCCACCGGATGTGGCTGCTCGTTATGCTCGCAACCCAGAAATGATTGCCAACAGAGCTTACTGTGATAGAATGGGCAATGGACCAGAATCCAGCGGAGAGGGATGGGCCTATCGAGGTCGTGGCTTGATCCAATTGACCGGCAAAGCCAATTACACCGCTTGCTCAGATGCATTGGGTATTGACCTAGTGAGCGAGCCCGATCTGGTAGCACAAAATCCAGTTGCAGTATTGTCAGCCGGTTGGTTCTGGGACACTAATCGATTAAATGCACTAGCCGATGCTGAAGATATCTTGACAATGACCAAGAAGATCAACGGCGGCACAATTGGACTGGATGATCGCATCAAACATTTCGAACACATGAAGCACGTTCTGGGCGCATAACGGTACACAAACTCAAGAATCTCCTTGACAGACAGTTGTTGTTCTAGTATTATAACAACTATCAACAAGGAGATTTTTTATGCCCGCAAGAATGTTCTCGGCCGAAGAGAAGGCCAAACTCACTCGTATTATCAATGAAGGTATCCAAGTCACAACTGAGATGCAAACTCTCAAAGAAGGACTCAGCGAAACCGTAAAAGCCATTGCCGAAGAATTAGACATGAAGCCTTCTGTGCTACAGAAGGCTATTCGTATTGCACACAAGAGTTCACTCGGTGAAGAAAAGAACAAAATGACTGAAGTGGAAGAAGTACTTGAGGCCGTTGGCCGTACATTGTAATGAATGAAATCATTACTGACATTTTCCAATGGATAAAGGATGACTACAAGACAAACCGTACTAGGTTTGCTGTGGAAGTTGTTGCTTGGGCTATCAGTATTGGTTGTAGTATTACTATGGCCTTCACTGTTCCTAACCCTCCTTTGCTTGTTCTTTATCCTATCTGGATTACTGGTTGTGCTTTGTACGCTTGGGCTAGTTGGACTAGGGGTAGCTTTGGCATGCTTGCTAATTACATACTGCTCACTACTATTGACACTATTGGCCTCATCAGGATGATCGTACAATGAGTAGTTCGGATGTAAGGTTCATTGCGGCAATCGTAGTTCTCATGCTATTATTCTACGGTGAGCCAGATTTATTTGATGCAATGAGAGCGGCTCTCATGCGTTACTTCAACCATATCTAAGGAATAACAATTTGAGCTATGTTGACGCTTGGTACCAGAAAGAAAAAGATCTGGTTAGGGTAGTAGAACGCAAGGAAGGACGTCGCATCTATCGCGACTATCCAGCCAAGTATGTGTTCTACTATCCAGAAAAAGGTGGTGCGTTTACCAGCATGTATGGTGAACAGCTCACACGTGTACAAGTCAGCGGGCACAAGGCATTTGACAAAGAACGGCGCATACATGGACACAAGCGATTGCATGAAAGTGACTATCGCCCACTCAATCGCTGTTTGGAAGACAACTATCTAAACAGCGAAGATCCAAAACTACAAGTAGCGTTTTTCGATATTGAGGTTGCGTTCAACAAAGAACGCGGCTTTGCTGATCCAAGCGATCCTTTCAATCCTGTTACAGCTATTGCAGTATACCTGGATTGGAGCGACCGCTTGGTTAGTCTTGTGTGCAAGCCCGATAGTATGACCCGAGAACGTGCAGAAGAGATTGTTGGAAGGTTTGACGATACTTTGTTGTGCGACACAGAAGAAGAACTTTTAGAGAATTTTCTAACACTAATCGATGATGCAGATGTGATAAGTGGTTGGAACTCAGAAGGCTTCGACGTTCCATACACTGTGAATCGCATTTCAAGATTGATTGGCAAAGAGTACACACGCAAGTTTTGTCTTTGGGGACAACTGCCACAGCGCAGAGAGTTTGAGAAATATGGCCGCACACTGGAAACATTTGACTTTATTGGTCGAGTGCACCTAGACTATCTTGAGCTTTATCGCAAGTACAACTATCACGAGATGCATACCTATCGACTGGATGCTATTGGTGAATATGAACTGGGCGAAAAGAAAATCCAGTACGAAGGTACCCTGGATCAGTTGTACAACAACGACTTTGAAAAGTTCATTGCGTACAACAGGCAAGACGTCATGCTTCTTAAAAAGCTAGATGACAAGCTCAAGTTCATCGACCTGACCAATCTTATTGCTCACGCCAACACAGTAGGACTGCGTACTACACTAGGTGCGGTTGCTGTTACTGACCAAGCGGTTATTAACGAGTCTCACCGACGTGGCATGATTGTTGCTGACAGAGGTGGACGCACAGAAGATACTGCGGCTGCAGGTGCCTATGTTGCTTATCCCAAGAAAGGCCTCCACGAGTGGATTGGATCAATGGACTTGAACAGTCTGTATCCATCGGTTATTCGTGCACTTAACATGAGTCCAGAAAGCATTGTTGCACAGGTCAGGCAAGACTTGACCAAGCAGATGATTGCAGATGCGTTGGCAGAAGGTAAGACGCTGGCAGAAGCTTGGGAAGGTCGCTTTGGCTGTCCAGAGTATGAAGCCATCATGAATCGAGACATTGGTGTGTCACTTACACTTGACTGGGAGAATGGTACTAGCCAGCAACTGAGTGCCGCAGAGATTTACAATCTTGTGTTCCATAGTGGTGCGGCACTGATGCTTAGTGCCAACGGTACCATCTTCAACTATGAAAACAAAGGTGTTATTCCCGGACTACTAGAGCGTTGGTATGCCGAACGTAAAGAACTGCAAGCCAAAGCACGTGAAGCCAGCAAAGAAGAGTTTGACTTCTGGGACAAGCGACAGCTGGTCAAGAAGATTAACTTAAACTCTGCTTATGGTGCTTTGCTCAACGCAGGCAGTCGATTCTTTGATCAGCGGCTAGGGCAGTCAACTACGCTAACAGGGCGATGCATTGCCAAACACATGTCCAGCCAAGTGAACGCAATGATCACAGGCGAATACGATCACGTTGGTAAAGCAGTGATCTACGGTGACACCGACTCTGTTTACTTTAGTGCTTATCCAATCTTGCGAGAAGAGATTGACAGTGGCGCACTAGAGTGGAACAAAGAAAAGGTAATTGAACTCTATGATCATATTGCTGGAGAAGTCAACAGTACTTTTCCAACTTTCATGAGCGAAGCGTTCAACGCACCGGCCAGCCAGGGTTCGCTTATCAAAGCTGGTCGAGAGGTTGTGGCTACCAAAGGCATCTTTATTATCAAGAAGCGTTATGCTATTTTGGTCTATGACCAAGAAGGCAAGCGCAAGGACAAAGATGGCAGTCCGGGTGCACTCAAGGCAATGGGCCTGGATCTCAAGCGCAGTGATACTCCTGAATTCATGCAAAGGTTCTTGGAAGAGATCCTAATGAAGATGCTGACTGGAGAAACCAAAGAGCATATCTTTGAACGAGTGCGCAAGTTCCGTACTGAGTTCAAGAGCCGACCTGGTTGGGAAAAAGGCACACCCAAGCGTGTTAATAACCTAACGCATCACACAGCGGTATACGACAAGACTGGACAATGCAAGATTGGGCATGCGCTTGCCGCCATACAGTGGAACCGCATGCGCAAAGCATTTGGCGATGGATACAGCATGGAATGCTCGGATGGTATGAAGGTGATTGTTTGCAAGCTCAAGAACAATCCTTTGCAGATAAAGAGCATCGCATATCCAACAGATGAACTGCAACTGCCCGAATGGTTCAAGGTATTGCCGTTCAATGATAATGGAATGGAAGATGCCATCATTGACAAGAAACTGGATAACCTTATCGGCGTGTTGGATTGGGACATCAGTGAAACCAAGGGCGATAATGCTCAAAACTTTAACAGCCTTTTCGAGTGACAAGAGCACCAAGGTCTATTGACATAGGTCTAAGTATATCATATAATCTAATCAACAACTGGAGAACAACATGAAAGATTTCGTATTCGACGTTAGCAAGCACACCGCGGCCTTGGGCTTTTTCGAGAGTGCAAAGCTCGTTACAGATGACAAGACAACTGAGATTTTTTCTCAAGATGCCGCACACAACACCAATACCAATGTGGTGCTTAATGGCAAGATGCATAATCCTGTAACAGGACTAGATGGCGAAGTTGGCCTTAGCAATCTTGGCTTTCTTAAGGGCTTGTGCGACATGCACCGTGCAGAAGAAAGCGGCGTTACCGTTGGCAATATCAATAAGAATGGCAAGGACGAACGAGATCACTTTGTGTTCTCCGACAAGAGTGGTAACACTGACAAATATCGATTCATGCCTGAGCAGTTGGTATCTAGTTTCAAGACTCCGCGTTTCAAAGGTAGCAAATGGGACGTAACCTTTACTCCGCTGAAGGCCAAGATTAGCGAGATGGCACAACGTGCAGGACTGTATGCAGGCATGGAGCCATTGTTTACTGTCAAGACTGAAAACAAAAACTTGGTTGCTATCTTTGGTAGCGAAGGTTCTGGCAGTCACTCCGGCAAAATGGTTTTAGCCAGTGGAGTTGAAGGAACTGTCAAGGAAGGCACATACTATCCCATTGACAAGTTCCTTGCTGTTATGAAGTTGGCCGCTGACGAGAACTGTGTTGTAAACTTCTCTGCCAACGTGGCAATGATTTCCGCAGACTCCGGGCTTGGTACTTACAATTATATTTTCCCAGGATTGACCAAGTGAGTGTAAAAAAACTAACCCGCCAACTGATTGAAACGCTAGAAAAACTCGACAGCATCATTGATCAGCTTCGCGATGAAAATGTCCATGTTAGTTTTTTCCATCACAGAGGCAACTTTGGTTTGTATTCCGACACAGTGTCTGATCGTATTACATTAGGTAGTGTTGTAAAATCAGACGTACTATATGATACCAAAAGTAAGATTAACAACATAGAAGAAAACACTGATGACAACACAACCAAAGCCTAAGATAGACCTATGGGGTAAGAACGAAGACTATGCTGTCTTCTTGCCAAGTATTTCTGGCTTCTACAATACCATTGTAAGCAAGCAACAGAGTCAAGGCGATTATGTTCCGGCTGATAGACTGAACTCTGAGTTTGACACAGGTGTTGAAGGATTCAACTTCCTCAACAAAGAAGCGGCATACTTTCACTATCCCTGGGCATTGTATTCAGCAGGGCATGCACAGCTAGATACTGCCAAAAGCGACATTGAAGAAAGCATGGTACAAAAGCGAGATCGCAAGAAGACTTTTATCCTCGGCGACTCGGGTGGTTTCCAGATTGCCAAAGGTATCATCAAGTTTGACTGGGAGAATTTCCTAGAGAATCCAGGCGACACAGGCTACAAAGGCAATGCAGATAAAACACGCGGTGCTATCCTTAACTGGTTAGAGCACACAGCAGACTACTCAATGGTACTAGATATTCCTACCTGGGCGGCCCGTGAACCACTTACACAACGCACTGGTTTGACTACCTTCAAAGAGTGTTTGGATGGTACATTGCACAACAATGATTGGTTCATTCGCAATCGCCAAGGCAAGACCAAGTTCCTGAACGTGCTACAGGGTTCTGACAACGTAGAAGCAGAAACTTGGTACCAGGCTGTTAAGGATCTTCCATTTGAAGGTTGGGCCATGGGCGGTAACAACATGCGCGACGTTGAGCTGTTACTACGCAGACTCATTGTCATGCGTGACGAAAAGAAACTTGATCCAGGCAAAGACTTGATTCACTTCTTGGGTACATCAAGGCTTGAGTGGGCCATGATGCTGACTGCGGTACAACGCAACCTTCGCAAGCACGTGAATCCAGATGTCACTGTTACGTATGATTGTGCCAGCCCGTTCATTGCCACAGCACATGGACAAGTGTACACACAGCACGTTCATCGTAATAATCGTTTCAGCTACATCATGGACAAGGCAGTTGATAGTCGTAGCCTTGCAAACAGTAAGGTGCCGTGGCCTTGGTCCAGTCCAATTGGTGATCGCATGCGCATGGAAGATGTGTGTTGGTATGCGCCCGGCGATGTTAACAAACTGGGCAAGGAAACAAAGACATCATGGGATACGTTCAGCTACTTCTTAATGATGGCACATAATGTTTACCAACATATTGAATCCATACAACGTGCCAACAGTTTGACTGATACTGCATGCCATCTAAATAAACCTGACCCAGGTCTATGGCGCAAGGTCAAAGGTCAAGCCGATCAAATGAGCGATTGGGTTCCTCGCAATGTGATCTACATGGTTGAACTTGTGAATCGTGTGTTTGAATCCGAAAACCCAATGACCGAACTTGATCGTGCGCATGGCTTGCTTGCAGACTTCAGCGAGAAGAAGACACTCAAAACTGCCGCTGGCACATTTGGTGGCTTGTTTGAAATTGAAGATGCAACTGGCAGCGACAGCGATAGCGAAACATATGATGCTCGCGAAGATGACGTATTGGACAACCTCGAAGCTTCACTAAAGGTGTAACATGGAACGTGTATATGAAAACCCATCAGACAAGTCAGTTGATTTCTTTGTTGGAACCGAAGTAGAAAACACTCCTGCCAAAGGCAAGCTGACATTGTTTGTGGTTGGCATCCAACCAGCAGATAAGATCATTGCTGAAGCTAAAATACACAATATTGATCATGTGTATTTTGGTGCTAACATGAGCTTTCCAAAGTTGGATGTCAATGATGGAGCAGGATGGCGACCTTGGGAAGAGATGATCCGCGGTGTGCTGGGTGCTGGACTTTGGACCACGCTGGACATTGATGTTTCATGCGTAGAAGGATTACACGAATCAGGATTGACAGAGAACAACCGTTTCATTCCAATGATCTCTGTCAAGATTCCATATGTGGGCTTGCTTAACTACAATGCCACAATAAAGGTTGATGACAAAACCTTTAACGCAACCAACCCCGGTGTATGGTGTTGGAGTTTACACGATCTCATGTCAAGGGATCATTTCACTGACTGGTCTAAATACCAAAATGATAAGGTGCTATAAATGAGCGATCTAGAAAAACTACCCTTCTTAGAAGAACTTGCTAAAGAAACTTCTCGTACTAGTGTAAAAGGCACAACTGATCCCCAACAACGGATGATTGAGTTGTTAGAAGCTATTGACTGGAAGATGTGGATGCTGTATAATATGATTACCAAAGGTGAACTTGTTGTTGACCAAAAGGTAAAAACTTTAGAAACCGCAATCGACAAAAAGAAGTTGGAGAAGAAGTAAATGTCAACTACCAATATGATTTGGGTTACATTCCGTAAAGAAGGTATCCATTGCTATCCGGCAGCGGCTACTGATCCTAACCTTGCTACAGGAGACCAATTCGATGTTTCGTTTTTGGCTAGTCCTCACCGTCATATTTTCCATTTTCGCGTTTGGTTGGATGTTTTCCATAATGACCGAGATGTGGAGTTCATTCAATTCAAGCGGTGGCTTGAAGGGCTGTATTCTGGCCCACAAAGTATTTTGCAACTAGATCACAAGAGTTGCGAAATGATCTCAGACGATCTCTATGAAACCATTAAGGCTAGGTATCCTGGCCGCAGTGTGTGGATTGAGGTATCTGAGGATGGAGAAAACGGCAGCTTCAAGACTTATACTGCCTAAATTTAACCTAACATCAATAAAAGGTAAAACAAAGATGAGCTACGAAGATCGTCAGGTGAGCCGCGCTCGCATTCATATTAACGACATCAAGTACGACCTGCTGAAAATTGCAGAGCCGTGGGACGGTGTCATGTTCGAAGGCATTGAGCAGAGGCCAATGCATCTGTTTAGGTCCTATCTCAAGGACTTGGTAGATGCCAGACTGATCAATAGTTTTGATCTACCTGGCCATGAAGTCAAGGACACTAGCATCACCTATGATGTTGTGATCCAGATCACACGTGATCGTACGCCCAAGCGTATCAAGATCCACGTTGGACTCTACAAGAGCGCATGGCCCTTTAACAAGGAAGTCACTGCATGAGAAAGCTATACTACATGGGACTCGAGTCTTACGAGGCTCGATATACTCTACAATTAACAGAGTGGAACAAACGTGTATTTGATACACGTGGTCTAGATGTAGTATATGTTCCCGGTGATGTTATTGACAATACCAAAAGCATCAGTGTTGGACAGGTGTTAGACGCACACGGTCGTAGCTATTTTTCAATGAGCCAAATGATGCACCTTGTGCAAATGATGCGCAACGGTGAAGTCACTAGCGAAGACGTTATCTACTTTGAAGACATGTTCCAGCCTGGTATTGAGAGTCTTCCATATATCATGGATCAGATTCCAGCAGAACAACGCCCTCGGGTATTTGTTAGATGTCTTGCACAGGCCATTGACCCAGATGACTTTGTGCATGTATGGGGTATGGCAGGATGGATGAGTACCTATGAAAAGATGGTCAATCATTTTGTCACAGGTGTACTTGCTACTAATGAAGAAATGGTAGCACACATGCGCATTGCAGGATGGACTGCTCCAATCTACAATATCTCAGGCCTAGCATTTGGCAAAGAAGAAGTGTTAGAACGCATTGGCGGTGAGGAAAAGATCAAGGCATTCTGGTTACGCCAGAATCGCATTGGATTTGCCGCACGGTTTGACCAAGAGAAGCAACCGGGGTTCTTTATGGACTTAGCAGAATGGTGGTGGAATAATGTCAGTAGAGATCACGAGTTCGCTATTTTTTCAGGTGGCCCTTTGCGGAGTAATAATCCTGATTACGTGGCTCGTGCCAGAGAGATGGATAGACTAGGTAAACTAAAAATCTACGAGAATCTCAAGAAGAATGACTACTATGCATTGCTAAATGATACTCGTGTGTTGTTTAACTGCGCACTACAAGATTGGGTTTCAAACACAGTAAGCGAAGCCGATACATTAGGTTGCAATGTTCTGTATCCTGCTTATCGTAGCTTCCCTGAGACATTTGCCAATGATCCAGAACGTATGTACGTTCCATGGAGTATGGAAGATGCCGCCAACAAACTGAAACCTTTGATGTCTGATTTACATCGCAACAACGGTCTTATCAGTGACTGGAACAACGGTACTATTGGTCGTATTGTTGATATCCTTGAGGGCAAAGGTGAACAATGGAACCGTGCTGGTAATCGTTATCGTGACAATGTAGCCGGAGCCAAATATGAACTTAGAAAAGCCAACAAGTAAGAAAACTGTAATAGTCACCGGCGCCGGTGGTTATATTGGCGCCCATACATGCCTAGCGTTGAAAGACGCTGGGTATGAAGTTGTAGGCATTGACAGGAATTTCAATACTGCGGCATGGACTGTAAACTTCTGTGATGTAGCGATACAAGCAGACTTTAGCGAGTTACAGATTGCCGATACGCCACTTGCCAATGCAGTTGGTGTGATACACATTGCTGGAACCAGCTTGGTTGGCCCCAGTGTCACTGATCCTGCTGTTTACTATGCCAACAATGTCGGTGCCACTGCCAAACTTATTCGCAGACTTGCAGATGCCAACTTCAAAGGCAAGTTCATCTTTTCTAGTTCGGCAGCAGTGTACGGAGAACCTGTTGTTGAATCCATTGATGAAGGCCAACCTATTGCTCCTATTAGTCCCTACGGTCAGAGCAAGGCCATGGCAGAAAAAGTAATCAGAGATTCTGCACATGCATATGGCTTCCAGGCGGCTTGTTTGAGATATTTCAATGCATGCGGTGCTGATCTAAGTCGTAGACATGGGCAAGTTAAAGGAGCCACACATCTGATTGCTCGTATATGCGAAAATGCATTGTCTAATAAAGAATTAACTATCAATGGCAATGACTATCCAACCAAGAGCGGCACATGCGTTCGTGATTACTTGCATGTCACAGACATTGCAGAGGCGCATGTCAAAGCACTAGAAGGTCTGAACAAAACGTATGATGCATACAATCTTGGTACCGGACTTGGATGGAGCATTGCTGAAATTGTTGAGCACTTCAATGCCATCGTGCCAAGCTCTATCAAGGTTGTATACGGCGCAAGGCGAGAAGGTGATCCTGCTATACTGGTTGCCAATGGTAGAAAATTTCAAAATGAATTTGGCTGGTACCCTAGCAACTCCAGGATTGACGGTATCATTGCTACTGCATGGGCATGGTATAACTCAGACCGATATCGAGGAGCAGTATGAAAGTGGGATTCACATGCTCAACCTTTGATCTACTGCATGCCGGTCACGTGGCCATGCTGAAAGAAGCCAAAGGACAATGCGATCACCTGATCGTAGGATTACAAAATGATCCAACCTTTGACCGAGCAAATAAAAACAAGCCAATACAAAGTATTGTAGAACGCCAATTGCAACTGGAAGGTTGTAAATTTGTTAACGAAATATGGGTGTATAATACTGAAAAAGATCTTGAAGATCTACTGCTAACTTTACCCATTGATATTCGCATACTTGGTGTTGAGTACATGGAAAAAGACTTTACTGGTCGTGCCATATGCGAGAAGCGAGGCATTGAACTTTACTTCAATGGTAGAGATCATAGTTTTAGTTCCAGCGAACTAAGACAACGTGTGTACGAAGCAGAGAAAGCAAAGTTGGAACAATGAAAGTTGAACCAATCAACCCCATAACAAGGACAACGTTCATGACACGTAATCAAAATCGCAATGACTGGAATCAACAAAAAACCAAAGTCAAAGTGATCAACGAAGACACTGGCATCACAGTTGATGCAGATGTATTAAGTCGAACTAACGATCGTCTAGTGCTTGCCATAAACACAGTCAAGGTGACATTGGCCAAAAATGACAGCGGCATGTATGTTGGCAAGATGCTTGGCATGTCACTCAAAAGCGATGGTTAAATTGACCATTGACCTAAATAATCTCATCTGCTATACTAGCAGTTAATTGGAGTAAACTACAATGACGGATAAAAAAGAAACAGCCTTGGACGCAATGGCAGGTGACGGCGGATATTCAGAAGCATATCTAGGCGATCATATTCGCTTTAAGATGCAACGTGAAGGAAAACGCTTTTGGGCAGGCGACAACATTAGTGATTATCTACACGAAGGAGATATAGAAAAGCTAATTGACGAAGCAACTCCGGCATTTGAACAAGTATTAGATGCGTTGCTGATCGATCGTGAAAACGACCCGAACTCCAAAGGTACTGCAAGACGACTTGCCAAGATGTACTTTAATGAAATTATGGCAGGCAGGTATGAACCAGGACCAGACGCAACAGCATTTCCAAACGACTCGGATGACCGTTACGAAGGTATGTTGGTTGTTCGCAGTGAGCTTCGCAGTATGTGTAGCCATCATCACCAACCCGTTAGTGGCGTTGCTTATATTGGTATTATTGCGGCTCAGAAACTCATCGGACTTAGCAAGTATACAAGAATCGCTCAGTGGTGTGCCCGTCGAGGTACTCTCCAGGAGGAACTTTGCAATGACATTGCTAGGGAAATCCAAAAAGCCACAGATGCTAAAGACATAGGTGTTTATATTCAAGCTACACATGGATGCTGTGAGAATCGTGGCATTATGGCACACTCGAGTCTGACACAGACCACTGTGCTCAAAGGTTCTTTCAAAGACGATCCAGGTACAAAGAAAGAGTTCTTTGACAATATCAAAATGCAACAAGAATTTGCGCCAAGATAATATGGCCAAGAAGAAAGCTACTTTTTCGGAACTAGTTGAGTCTGCTGTTTCGGAACAGGATTTGATTGATGCCTTAGACGAACTAAAGGCTGAATTTGAGGAGATG
>Ga0209770_10000413_pt1 | contig 23616 bp, 26 predicted proteins | sample LauGreSu1BDMLBDD_2_FD_187572 | JGI IMG/M metagenome (GOLD analysis project Ga0209770, IMG submission 187572) | Freshwater lake microbial communities from Lake Michigan, USA - Su13.BD.MLB.DD (SPAdes) (version 2) | ecosystem: Environmental > Aquatic > Freshwater > Lake | place: Lake Michigan, USA...
ACAATGGCTCAACCATTTTCAGGGACAGCATACCTGTCATAAGGAGATAGCAAATGGCAAGAAAATTTTTAGTTAGCGTTGATCTCAACAAGAATGAGTTGCTCAATGCTAGAATCCAAAACTTAGGATCAGCGCCTTCAAACCCAGTATCTGGTCAGATATACTACAATACTGGTACAAATATTCTTTACTTTTACAATGGAACAGATTGGACACCCGCATCTGGTTCTACAGAAGTAATTCAAGACATTATTGGTTCGTCCGTATTAGCAGGAACAGCTTTAACCGCAACATACGACGATACCGCAGGCACAACCACATTAAAACTTAATGATACAGCAGTAACTGCTGGATCTTATGGGTCAGCAACAGCAATTCCGACATTTACAGTTGACGCCCAAGGTCGTTTGACTGCAGCAGGAACAGTAAACGTAGCAACCAATCTTTCAGTTGCTGGAGACACTGGAACAGACACAGTTGACCTTCTTACAAATACACTCACAGTTGCTGGCGGAGAAGGAATTGATGTAGCAGTAACAAATAACACAATTACGGTATCTGCAGAAGATGCAACATATACAAATAAGGGTGTTGCTTCATTTAGCGCAACAGATTTTACGGTTACAGCAGGAGCAGTATCTCTTAATAAAGATCCAGTAATTACACTTTCAGGAGATGTAACTGGTTCTGCAACTATGACCAATTTGGGCGATGTAACAATATCAACCACAATTGAGCCAAACTCAGTTGCTCTTGGTACTGACACGACTGGAAGCTATGTTTCAACAATTGCTGGCACAACTGGAGAAATTACAGTTTCAGGCTCTGGATCAGAATCAGCAGCAGTAACTATTGGATTGCCAGATGATGTAACAGTTACTGGTAACTTAAGCATTGGCGGAAACCTTGATGTTCAGGGATCTATTAACTCTATAAGCACAACAGAAGTTAATATTGTTGACAATAAGGTTGTTCTTAACACAAACGTTACTGGAGCTCCGTCAGCAGATGCTGGACTAAAGGTAAATCGTGGAACCTCAGCAGACGTAGAGCTTCTATGGAACGAAACGGCAGATCAGTGGACATTAACAAATGATGGCACAAATTATCATGAGATAACAAGAAAATATAAGACAACTCTCAATACATCAGCAACATCTTATACAGTAACTCACAATTTAGGTACAAAAGATGTTGTAGTTTCTATATATGAAGTTGCAGCACCATATGCAGAAGTACTTACAGATATTGAGCATACATCAGACTCAGCAGTAACTATTAAGTTTGCAGTTGCACCAGCATCTGGAGAATATAGAGTAGTTGTAATAGGCTAAGTCAAAAATGAAACTTAAGTCTTCGTTAAACCTTCTAACGCTTGCAGAGAATCCATCTGCAGCTTTAGAAGGCGACGTATACTTTAATATTTTAACAAAAAATATTAGAATATACAATGGAGCAGTTTGGGTAGACATTACTCCTAAAAGCGATGATCCTACTCCATTTTATATGCACACTCACGCATATGATGGTTCAGTGCATACAGTTGATACACAAAACCCAATTAATTTTAAAAATACCAACACGGTGCAAAACGTTTTAGAGACTACCCCGCTTGTTTTAGGATTTGACGGTGGTGGACCAGGTGATGAAGTAGATTTTCCTAAGTTTGAAAACCTATCATTACTTTCAGGAGGAGCACCAGATTCTTTATACTATCCCGAATCTGAGAGTGTTGTGATTAATGGTGGAGACTCTTCTAATCAAGATACACCAATACTAAATGGAGGGGATTCAAGTGGCAACTAGAATTCAATTAAGAAGAGATGTAGAGGATGATTGGTTTAGAGATAACCCAATATTAAGATCTGGAGAAATTGGAATATCTTTAGATTTAAATACATTTAAAATTGGAGACGGACAAACCCCTTGGAGAGATCTTGATTACGCATTGGCTGGCACAATTGATGAATATATTCCGCTAAATCAAAAGTCAGTTGCTAATGGAATCGCATCGCTTGATTCTGCTGGTAAAGTACCAGATTCTCAAATTCCAGCAGGTATTGCAAGAGATTCAGAAGTATCTTTAGCAATTTCTACAGAGGTTGCAAATAGAAATTCAGCTATTACAGATGCTATATCAAACCTTATAGATACAGCACCCGATGCATTAAATACTTTAAATGAAATTGCCGCTGCAATTAATGATGATGCTTCATACGCTGCAACCATAACAACAGCACTAGGAACAAAAGCTAATTTATCTGATGTTACAGCAGCAACTGCAGCAGCAGCAGCAGATGCTACAACAAAGGCTAACGCAGCGCAAGCAGCAGCAACTGCAGCAGCCGCATCAGATGCTACATCTAAGGCTAGCGCAGCGCAAGCAGCAGCAACTGCAGCAGCCGCATCAGATGCTACATCTAAGGCTAGCGCAGCGCAAGCAGCAGCTATCTCAGCAGCAGAAACAGATGCTACGACTAAGTCTAACGCAGCGCAAGCAGCAGCAATATCTGCAGCATCAGCAGATGCTACATCTAAGGCTAACGCAGCGCAAGCAGCAGCAATAACTGCAGCAGGAACAGACGCTACAACTAAGGTAGAAGTAGAAGCAGCACTAAGAGTATCAGGAGATGCAGCTTCAGTATCTACAGCAGCAGCAGACGCTACCGCAAAGGCCAACGCCGCTCAAGCAGCAGCTATATCAGCAGCAGCAACAGATGCTACAACAAAGGCCAACGCCGCTCAAGTAGCAGCAAGCTCTGCAGCAGATACAAAGATATCAACTGCAGTAGCAGCACTTACAAAGTCTTCAGTAGGCCTTGCAAATGTTGACAACACATCAGATGCATCTAAGCCAGTTTCAACAGCACAAGCTTCAGCAATTGCAACTGCTAAGTCAGAGGCTATCGCAGATGCAACAGCTCAGGTAAATGCAGTAATTGCTTCAGCTCCAGCAGCACTTAATACTCTAGACGAGCTTGCAGCAGCACTTGGAGACGACGCAAGTTTTGCCGCTACAGTAACAGCTAATCTTTCATCTAAAGCCCCCATTGCTTCGCCTACATTCACTGGAACCGTATCTGGAATTACAAAATCTATGGTTGGCCTTGACAATGTTGATAATACTTCTGATAGCAATAAACCAATATCTTCATTAACTCAAACTGCTTTAAATGCAAAATCTGATAACTTAATATCTACAACTGTAACAACAAGTACAAGCTATTCAATAACATCTTCTGATCTTTATAAAAGAATAGAGTTTAATTCGGCATCACCAATTACGGTTACTATACCAGCAGACATTACCTTGAATCTTCCAGTTGGCTCTAGCATTGAATTGCTTCAAGCAAATGCTGGAAAGATAACTGTTCAAGGAGAAAGTGTATCTGTTTTAATTTATGGACCAGATAATCAGTTTAAATCAAGAGTTCAGTGGTCATCGATATTTATTGAAAAAAGAGCAGCAAATAGCTGGTTGGTAACTGGCGATACGGAAGTCTAATGAGAAGTGCTAAAAAGAAAAGGGTTGTTAACTCTAAGCTTAAAGCATATCAGCAGTTTTTAGATAGTTTTGGCGGCGTAACATTAAAGGCTGGTTGGAAGTCTTACAAGGGGTCATGGGTGTTGGGCACTGGAGTTGCGATAAGTAGCTCAGATCCATCTACATATGCAATATCTGGAGTTAAGCTTTCGCTTCCAAATCTTACTGCATCTGCTGGAGTTACTGGTGGAACAGGATTAACATATTGGGTATCAGATGCTAATAGCTGGGTTGCTTCTGTTTCTTACAACACTACGTCTACAAGCTATCCGTGCAATACTGGTTTAGTAACTAATGGAAATAATCCACCATCTGCAAACTGTTGCGGAGGAGTTTCAACAATACCTGGATCTGCTCCATATCAGTATGCAGCACAATTAAACCCTGCTTATTCTTTTTCATATTCAGCGCAACTAAACCCTGCTTATTCTTTTTCATATTCAGCGCAACTAAACCCTGCTTATTCTTTTTCTTACGGTGCTGCATACCAGAATGCTTCTTCATATAGCTACGCAGCATACAATCAGCCAGCATCAAGTTTTACATATAGTGCAAGTAGTTCTTACACAGCAGAAACAAGATGTTGCGGGATTTATAATATCACTAAAAGTTATACTGAAAGAATAAACGGAACACCATTATGTTCGCAATGCAGTGGTCCATGTGAAGAAACATATTCTTTTAGCGCTTGTTGCCCTTCAGGTACAACAAAATCAGGTGCAACATGTTATTACCCAGCCTCAGTTACACTGTCTTGCCCTTCTGGAGGAACCTTGTCTGGAAGTACTTGTACGGTAAGTACGCCAGCATCAACCACCTGTCCTTCAGGAGGAACTTTATCTGGAAATAATTGTATAGTTAATGTGGCTGGATACTACTATTGCCCTTCAGGCGGCAGCCTAAGTGGATCTACCTGTAATGTTTCTGTAGCGGCTAGCTACAGCTGCCCTTCAGGCGGCAGCCTAAGTGGATCTACCTGTAATGTTTCTGTAGCGGCTAGCTACAGCTGCCCTTCAGGCGGCAGCCTAAGTGGATCTACTTGTACTGTTTCTGTACCTGCTAGCTATAGCTGCCCTTCTGGTGGATCTTTGTCTGGTACAACATGCTATGTTGGCACTGGACCAACTCAATACAGCTGTTACACTCAAACAACAACACAAACAAATTATAATTATTATTTAAACGTAATAAAATCAATCGGAGGAGTAGTAAGCTCAGTTGGTACAGATGTTGCATTGCCTTCACAACCACTAGCAATAAAAGTTATTATTTCAGGAACAAATGTAAGATCTATTGCATATTCTACAATAGGAATGACTAATTCTATAGGAGAAAGATCAGACACCATTACTTCACCAAATAGAACAGGGGTAGTTGGAATAATAAAATCTCCGTCTCCATATAATCAAGGCTCGACAGTTTCTAACTTTTCTGCTACAATATAAATATAGACAGAAAGAGATAATAATGAAAAATCCATACATGAGAGATGCCAGACCCTGGGATCTGTTCAATAAAGAGCTCGGAAGAGTAGATGAAGATTTAGCCCAAGAGCGACTTGAAATATGCAAAGTTTGCCCAGAGCTTATTAAAACAACTTCTCAGTGCAAAAAGTGTGGATGCATTATGAATCTAAAAACAAAATTACCAAATGCAAGCTGTCCACTAGGCAAGTGGTCTGCAGTTAATCCAGATGAAAATGAGGAAATTATATAATGGAAAATCCACCAATTAAAGTTGCTTTTGTTATTGATGGCAAAGTTGTAGACGTTTTGCACACAGATGAAAGACTCGCTTCAATATTTTTGAGTGACCCAGTAGTTATAGATGTAACTGAAATTTATGCCAACGGAGGAGTTGGTATTAATATGACAAACTGGGATTGGGATGGAGAGAATTTTTCATACCCAGCATCATCATCAAGTGGCTCACCAACAGAAGCAGAGCTCTTAGCAGAAGATTTAGCAATAGAAGAAGCAGACAAGCAACTTTAATTATTTAGAAAGGTCGGACATGAAGAAAAAAATTCTTAAGTTTGCTATGTACGATGAAGTCTTTAGTCCGATAGTTCCAATAAAATCTTTAGTTCCTGACTGGTATAAGTCTATAGATAAGTTTAAAGATGGAGCAAAGCAGTATAGCCTTAACCCACCAAATGTAACGGTAAAAGTTTGTGGTCCATATATGGATTCAATGCTTACTGGTTATGCTTTAACTGCACCTATAGATTTTTTAGTTGAAATAGAAGATGGAAAGCCAAAGATTAGACATAGGCTAGATGGACGTTTTTTTGGAGAAAGATCTGCAAACCAAGAAGTTCCAGCTCCTCCAGGATTTTATAGTCAGCAGTTTGCTTGGGAATCAAAAGTTGCAATTAGCATACCAGAAGGTTATAGCTTTTTGTTTACTCATCCTTTAAATAGGGTTGACCTTCCATTCTATACTCTTTCTGGAATAGTAGATGGACCGTATGATATGCAACCAGGGAACTTCCCATTCTACATAAGAAAAGGATTCTCTGGGGTAATTGAGGCTGGCACACCAATAGCTCAAATTATACCAATCAAAAGAGAGCCCTGGAAAGCTATTTCAGATTTAGATATCATTAAAGATGCAGAAAGAAACCATAAGCTTTCTAACAAGTCTATGATTGGCTGGTATAAACAGAATATATGGAAAAGAAAGAGTTACGAGTAATATAAGCTTTTATAAGCCTTCTTAAAAGTAAAAATATTTAAATTATAATTTTTTATAATGTATAATTAAACCATAAGCAAGACTGCCTGGAGGCAAAATGGCAACAAGTTACCCAACATCAAAAGATAACCTTACTAATCCTGCCGCAACTGAATCAATGGAAGGCCATGCAACGTTGCACAGCAACGTCAATGATGCAATTGAGGCAATTGAAAACAAGCTTGGCGTAAACGGATCTACAGATGTAAACTCGATAGACTATAAAGTAAGTCAGCTTCAAACAAGCCTGTCCATTCTAGATGCAGAAAATGCTTCAGAACTATTAGGTTTGGACGGGAACAATGATCTTACCATAGACGGTATAGAAAATAAAACAACTATAGACTCATTTTCAAAAACAGTATACAAAACAGTTCGGTATACATTACAGATTGATAAATCTGTTGGAAACTTAACTCACACCTCAACAATTGTCTTGCTTAACGATGGAACTAATGTTTACATCTCAGAGTCAGACATAGTATCAAACACAGATTTATCTTTAGCTACAGTTACTTTTGAAGAAAATAGCGGTATAATAAATCTATGTGTAACACCTGTTTCAGGATCAATAAAAGTAAGATATTTTAGAACAGCACTAAAAGCATAAAAAAAGCAGTAAAAGGGAGTCATATAAATGGCAACAGTAAACAAAAATTTTAGAATTAAAAATGGTCTGATCGTTGAGGGTGCTACAGCTACCGTTAACGGTTTTGGTGTATTAACCAAGGCACAGGCAGATCAAGACTATATTGTTGGTCTTATTGGTGGTACAGCAACTTCAGCCAATACAGTAAATACCGTAGTAAAACGCGATGCCTCTGGCAACTTTGCTGCAGGAACAATTACTGCTACATTTGTTGGTAACCTTACTGGTGATGTAACAGGTACAGTTTCAAGTCTTTCAAATCATGACACAGCAGATCTTGCAGAAAATGCAGCAAACAAATATTTTACAAATCAAAGAGCACTTGATGCAACAGCCGCAGCATATGATGCAGCAGGCTCAGCAGCAGCAGCACAATCAGCAGCAATCACAGCAGCAGGAACAGATGCTACTACAAAGGTAGCAGCAGAAGCAGCACTTAGAGTATCAGGAGACGCAGCTTCAGTATCAACTGCAGCAGCAGATGCAACATCTAAGGCCAACGCCGCTCAAGCAGCAGCTATCTCAGCAGCAGCAGCAGACGCTACTACAAAGGCAGCAACAGCCAAGTCAGAGGCGATTGCAGCAGCAGCAGCAGATGCTACTACAAAGGCAGATGCAGCTCAGGCAGCAGCAATTGCAGCGGCAGCAACAGCAGCAGGCTCAGCACTTTCAAGTGCAATCTCAACAGAAGTTTCAAATCGTAACACAGCAATTTCAACAGCGGTAGATAACCTTGTTGCAGGAGCACCAAATTTACTTAACACACTTGATGAATTAGCAGCAGCAATTGCAGACGATGCAAACTACGCAACAACTATGACATCAGCTTTGGCGACAAAAGCTCCGCTTGCGTCTCCATCACTTACTGGTACACCTACAGCGCCAACAGCAGCAGCAGATACAAACACAACCCAGATTGCAACCACAGCGTTTGCTAAGGGTGAAGCAGATGCAGCTCAAGCAGCAGCAGAAGCAACTGCAGCAGCAGATGCAACATCTAAGGTAGCAGCAGAAGCAGCACTTAGAGTATCAGGCGACTCAGCTTCAGTATCAACTGCAGCAGCAGACGCAACATCTAAGGCTAACGCAGCTCAAGCAGCAGCTATCTCAGCAGCAGCAACAGATGCTACTACAAAAGCTAACGCAGCTCAAGCAGCAGCAGAAGCAACAGCAGCAGCTGCTAATACAGCACAGCAAAATGGAACCACAGCATTCACAGCAATCAATTACAACTCTGTTGCAAAGCAAGTTGCAGCAACAACTGGAAACATTGCAGTGGCAGCAGAAACAACAGCTATAGCATGGACAGCAGTAGACTACAGAAGCGCTAAGCTTGTAGTCAAGGTAAAGAACGGTGTACATACACAGGTGTCAGACCTAGTAGTAACACTTGATACTGCAAATAACGTAGCAGTTTCTGAATATGGAATTACATATTCAAACGGAACAGAATTGGCTGCAGTAACAGCAGATTATTCTGGAACAGATGTAAGAATTAGAGTAACACCAGCAAACGCTAACACTGAAGTTGTCGTTGTTGGAACATTAATCAAATAATTAAATAAAGGTTTTGGGGGATTCCTTAAAAATCCCCCACCAAAACAATTAGGGGATATGTGAACTTAAATGGCAACAGTAGATAAGAATTTTAAAGTAAAGAATGGGCTCAATGTCGCAGGAACTGCCACATTTGGGTCTAATGTCGTTTTAGGAACAACACCCCTTAGATTTGATACAGTAACAAATAAGCTACAACTTCAGATAAATGGAACATGGGTGCCAGTGGCACTCAATTCTGAAATTCCAGACACAAGTACAACAATTAGTTTTATGGATATTGGATTAGCCATTGACTATAATGGTCAGCCAATATATACAGTACAGGCAAATGGAGTTACTCCTGAAGCAACAAGCAAGTTTGTAGATGGCGGATCGCCATCATCTACAGATGCCGATGTTTCTATGGTTTTTGACTCTGGGTCTATATCTTAAAGCAATAAATGATACAATAAGCAGTATAAATAAAATATATAAGGGGTAATAAAATGGCAACAGTAAGATTACAGTTAAGAAGAGGTACAGAAGCTCAATGGGATGCAGCAAACCCAACCCTAGCAGCTGGAGAAATTGGTATTGAAACAGATACTAATACATTTAAATTTGGAGATGGAAGCACTCCTTGGAACTCACTAAGCTATGCTCTCTCACAAACAGTAGACGATTATATTCTTCTAAGCACTAAAGGAGTTGCCAATGGAGTTGCTTCATTAGACGCATCAGGATTTATCCCATCAGCCCAACTCCCACCGCTTGCTAAAGTAACCGTAAGCGCTGTTGCAAACCAAGCAGCAAGACTAGCATTGACAGCAGAAGCTGGAGATATTGCTATTCAGTCAGATAACGGACAGTCATATGTACTTGCTTCGTCACCAGCATCAACTGATGGAAACTGGAGAGCATTAGTAGGTTCAGAAGCTGTAGTAGATACAGTAGAAGCAGCAATAGTTGCTGGAACAGGATTAGATAAAACTTATGACGATGCATCTGGAACAATTACAATTGATATTGATTCAACAGTTGCAACAAAAACTTATGCTGATACAGCAGCAACTGCAGCTAGAACAGCAGCAGAATCTTATGCAGATGCAGCAGTAGGCGTTCTAACAAACGCATCACCAGCATTACTAAATACTCTTGATGAACTTGCAGCAGCTCTTGGAGATGACGCAAACTTTGCAGGAACCGTTACAACAGCTCTTAGTCAAAAAGCACCACTGGCATCACCAACATTTACTGGATCTGTAACTCTTCCAGCAACAACTTCAATTGGTGACGTTAGTAACGTAGAAATAGGATATGTAAATGGCGTAACTTCTGCTATTCAAGTACAGATTGATGCAAAAGCACCATCAGCTTCACCAACACTTACTGGTACGGTAACTCTTCCAGAATCAACTTCAATCGGTGATGTTAGCAACCTAGAAATAGGCTACCTAAACGGAGTAACTTCTGGTGTTCAGGCACAAATTGATGCTAAGCTAGCATCAGCAACTGCCGCAACAACTTACGCACCACTTGCTTCACCAACACTTACTGGCACAGTAACTCTTCCAGAATCAACTTCAATCGGTAATGTTAGCAACGTCGAGTTGGGATATGTTAACGGAGTAACCTCTGGTATTCAAACACAACTAGATGCTAAGGCACCATTAGCCGCACCAACATTTACTGGCACAGTAACGCTTCCAGAAACAACTTCAATCGGTGATGTTAGCAACCTAGAAATAGGCTACCTAAACGGAGTAACTTCTGGTGTTCAGGCACAAATTGATGCTAAAGCACCATCAGCCGCACCAACATTTACTGGCACAGTAACTCTTCCAGCAACAACTTCAATTGGTGATGTTAGCAACCTAGAAATAGGCTACCTAAACGGAGTAACTTCTGGTGTTCAGTCACAAATTGATACTAAAGCACCACTTGCTTCCCCAACATTTACAGGAACAGTAACACTTCCTGCAAATACAATTACTCAATCAATGATGTCAGATGATTCAGTTGGAACTGCAGAAATTATTGCAGCATCGGTAACTAGCTCAGAACTTGCAGTTGATTCAGTAACTGAATTAAAGATTGCAGATGGCGCAGTAACTTCAGCTAAGATTGCAAACGGAACAATCGTAGATGGAGATATTAACGCTTCAGCAGCAATTGCCCAGTCTAAGATTTCAGGCCTCACATCCGATCTTGATGCAAAAGCACCACTTGCCTCTCCAACATTTACTGGTACAGTATCAGGAATTACAAAGACTATGGTTGGGCTTGGATCTGTTGACAATACAGCTGATACAGCAAAACCAGTATCTACAGCACAAGCTGCAGCAATTGCAACTGCTAAATCAGAAGCTATTGCAGATGCAACAGCTCAGGTAAATGCAGTAATCGCATCAGCGCCAGCAGCACTTAATACTCTAGACGAGCTTGCAGCAGCACTTGGAGATGACGCAAACTTTGCTACATCTGTAACAACAAGTCTTGGCCTAAAAGCACCACTTGCATCACCAACATTTACTGGTACAGTAACAGTTGCGGCAGCAGGAGTAGCATTTACAGATGGCACTCAAACAAAAGCTGGTGTTCCATCACTTACAACAATAGGAACTGAAATCTCAGCAGCATATAACCTTTCAACAGGTGGTCTTGCTCTAAGAGATCAGCTTATTCCAGTTGCAGGAGCACGGGCAATTACAGTACCAACAAATGCAACAACAGCTTTTCCGATTGGTACATCAATTGATTTTTACCAAGCATCAGGAACTGGCGCAAACTTTGTAGCAGCAGATGGTACAGTTACAATTCTTCGCACACCAGGATTAACACTAAGAACAACATATTCATCAGCAACACTTACCAAGGTAGCAGTAAACACCTGGTTGCTAGCTGGAGACTTGACAGCATAATTAAAAAAATAAAGATAGGGGCTAAATAAATGGCAAATAAGAAAATAGGTAGAAAATCCTCAGCACAGGATAACTTCTTAGAACCAAGTGCAGTTACTTCCTTAACTGCAACAAATGTGGGTACTGGGCGGGCATATAATAATGGCGCAGCATCTCTTACATGGTCTTTGCCAGCCGCATCACCCCCAGCAACACTTTATACCATTACATCAACCCCAGCAACAACAACACAAACTACTTCTAGCACTAGTTATACATTTACTGGATTAGCAAGTGCCACGGCTTATACTTTTACAGTTGTTGCTTCAAACGCTGCGGGATCATCTCAGCCAACAACATCAGGATCAATAACTGCTACAACAGTTCCGCAAGCTCCAAACGCATCTGTTTCAACAAGTGCCGCTGGGCCAAGCCCAGTCCCAGCTTCTGGCTTTGACAGAATTACTTTTTCTGCAAACGGTACAGGTGGAAGCGCAATAACTACTTTTCAAATTACTTCTAGCATTCGGGGATCTTTATCTGCTTCTGCAACATCTCCATTTGATACAGCATCTCCAAACTCCGAAACTTATACTGTTTACGCATCGAATGCAAATGGACAGTCTGCTGGCACGACAACTGGAACTGTAGAAACTTTTACGCCACCACACTTCCCACCGTTCTTCCCACCACACTTCCCACCATTCTTCCCACCGTTCTTCCCACCACACTTCCCACCATTCTTCCCACCACACTTCCCACCGTTCTTCCCACCGTTCTTCCCACCACACTTCCCACCGTTCTTCCCACCACACTTCCCACCATTCTTCCCACCGTTCTTCCCACCATACTTCCCACCGTTCTTCCCACCACACTTCCCACCATTCTTCCCACCGTTCTTCCCACCGTTCTTCCCACCGTTCTTCCCACCTTACTTCCCACCGTTCTTCCCACCACACTTCCCACCGTTCTTCCCACCGTTCTTCCCACCACACTTTGTCGGCGGTGCATGTGGATACGGATGTAACCACTGGTAATTAATTTATCCTGGGCCCTTTACTGGGCCCAGGCTAAATGCTATAATAAAAACAAGGAGAAATAACTATGAATAAATTTGCATTAACAACCGAAGCCAGCCCTAATGAATGGCAGGTGTTTCAAGTAATAAGATTAATAGATTCAGAGAATACTGATGATCTAGTTAATTGTATTAAGTCTGCTCTTTTATCAAATGCAGTTATTTCTGGGGTAAATATATCAGATGCTGATTCTTTATCTGTAAAAAGAAACGCTATTTGGGATGGATCTAGTTTTAGCGGCGGGCTAGATAAAGAAGAAATAGTATCATCTGTATCACCTAGGCCAATAAAAAGAGCACTACTTGCAGACTCAAAACTTTTAATGGTTTTAACAAGCTCAGAAGGCTCCATAGAAAATGAACTCTATGAGGCAGCATTTTCTCAAAATATAAAAATTGTTCAAGTTACAGACGATCAAATAGCAGCACCAGGCTACATTTGGGATGGTACAAGTTTTAGCGCTCCTGAATAATGTCCAAATGGGAAGAGTTTAAAAATAAATATGGTGACTCAAGACCCTGGGATTTATTTGATTCGTCAAAAGATGTATTAGAAGATGTTCAAAAAAAAAGAATGGACATATGCTTACAGTGTCCAGAATTAATAAAATCAACAAAACAGTGTAAGCAGTGCGGTTGTTTTATGCAATTGAAGACAAGGCTTTCTAATGCAGAATGCCCAATAGGTAAATGGAATAGAGAAGAATAATGGATTTAACGTATTCATCAAAAGAAGAACTTGCCCCAGGAATTTGGGTATATAGAGATGTAATAAAGTCAGATATGGATTTAATAAATAGACTAGAGCAAGCGATATCTAATTCCAAAGGAATGCATACATGGAAAGAAGCAACCGTTGGCTACAGAGAAAAAATGCCAGAATACAGAGATTGTGTAGATTTTAAATGGAAAAAATTTGAATCTGAAGTATTTAATAAATACAATAAAGAAGTAGATGCTATTTGGCAGGATGTTCATGATGCTCAAAAGGTTGCCTTAGATGATTATTGCTCATTTTATAATATTGAATTAAAATATTGGGAAGCAATGAATTTTATTAAATATGGCCCAGGCCAACACTTTTCTTATCACTCAGATCATGGATGGTCCTACATATCAACAGTATCAATGGTTGCATATATTAACGATGACTATGAAGAGGGTGGCTTAAGATTTGATAAACTTGATTTAACAATTAAGCCAAAAGCTGGAGATTTATATATATTCCCGTCTACGTATTTGTTCTCACATGCCGCCCTTCCAGTAAAATCTGGATTAAAATATTCAATTGTTACAATGACAGATTACAACGATGCAACACACACAGAATCTTTTTATAGACAATTTATGTCTGAAAAGTCCATGAAAGATGGGTACTGATGAACTTTGATGTTTATAAAGTTTATCCAAATCAATCAGCAAATATTCAACCGCTTGGAGTTAAAAGAGATTGGATGGACGAGACGTCTGATAAGCATGCCTATCACTGTTTCCCAGTAAGTCTTTCAAATACTCTAGGATGGGGAATTTCTTTTCCCGTAGACATTGAATTTGTTTGGGATGGCATTTCGGATTCAACAGATACTCATGTTAAAGTTTTAAAGGGAAATGATTATGTTTCAACTTCAAGGGCAAATGCAACAATCAGCTTTAATACAAACTTAGTTATAAGGACCGAAGAGAATGTAAGCATGTTGGCAATGCCAACACCAAACTGGCCAATAGATGGAGTTTGGCCTTTTACAACATTAATAAGCACTTCATTTTTTAAAGGAACATTCCCAATTGCATGGAGAATAACAAAGGCTAATGAGATTATTACTATTCCAGCGCACACCCCAGTTGCATCGATTATTCCAATATCTTTATCTAATTTAAATAATTCTATAGCAACAATAAAAGGGTATAGCGATCTTCCAAAAGATTTTTTTCCAAAAGAAGATTATGGAAAAATCGTTAGTGATATTAATAAGTCTGGTAGGTGGACTGATTTTTATAGAAACGCTGTAGACCATAAAAATAATAAAATAGGATCCCATGAAGTAAAGTCTTTACGATTAAAAAATGATGAGACTTCTTTGAATGGCCCAGAGGGATGCGGTATACCACAATGAACAAGATAATATTCCATTCAAACAAGCATTATAATGATGTGGAAACTGCTCCATGCCCAACTGCAAAAGTTATGCCAAAGTGGTGGCAAGATGCTGATATGTATATAAAAGATTTTTATGGAAACCCAGTTTCTAATGCAAATAAAGACGGCGGAAAGATGCTAAACTTTAAAGCTTGTCCAGCTATGCTAGATACATTTACAACAGGATATACTTTAATTACTCCATGCGATATAGAGTTTTATAAAAAAAATAATAGAATAAAAGCAAGAGTGCCATTAAAATTTGATGATTTTGTAGGAGAAAGACCAGAATCTGCTGGATTTCAAGTGCCTTCTGGTTATGAAAAAAATCATTTTCATTGGTATGCTAATTGGGCCCCAGAGCTCCCAGAAGGATATAGTTCACTTTACATACAGCCAATAAATCATTTTGATTTACCATGGCTTACCGTTGGTGGTATAATAGATAGTGACAAGGTTACAACATCTGGCTTAATACCATTTTTTATACAAAATGGATTTACTGGAGTCGTACCTGCTGGAACACCTTATTTGCAGATAATCCCATTTAAAAGGGAAGACTGGGAATCAGATTTTATTTTTCATAAACCACTGGACATTATGAGAAAAGCAGGAGAAACATCAGAAACTTTTAGAACACCAGAAGGTGGAGTCTACAAGAAAAAGTTTTGGACTAGAAGGAGATATAAGTAAAATGGAAAAAAGATTAAATACTAATAACACTCACGATTATAGGTCTTTGGGTTCTATAACACCGTCTGGTTTTTTTGGCACAGGCCCAGAAAACATTGTAGAGCTAAAAAACTTTTTAACAGATGAAGAAAGAATAAGACTAACAAACTTTGCAAAAACCAATACAACATGGGACATTACCGATTCTCACGTAAATGAAAATGGTACAGTAATCTATGATGCAAACGCATGGTTCGATAGAGTTTGCACACGTAGATCTATGGAAATTTCCGCAGACCCTTCTATAGTTGACGTAGTAGATGGCTTGATATCAAGACTTCAGATTGAGGTTGAAAAGTTTTTTAATGTACATGTTCAAGCAACTGGACCAGCTATTGTTAGGTGGCCAGTCGGATCAAGACAAGACCCACATGCAGATAAAGAGCTTCATGAAGGTCCAGACGCAGGTACACCTAATGATTTTCCTCATTACGATATAGCTTCTTTATTTTATTTTAATGATGACTATGAAGGTGGAGAATTGTTTTTCCCTGTTCAAGGCATAGAGTTTAAACCAGTTGGAGGGTCAGCATATTTTTTCCCAGGTGATAAAGGTTATATTCACGGAGTTAGACCAATTATTTCTGGAGGAAGATATACGTCACCATTCTTCTGGCAAATACTAGAGCATACTGGAGAAAGACAGCCATGAGTCTTATTTACAAAGAGCTATATCCAAAGATATGGGTTTTTAAAAATCCATGGAAAGACATCGACCTATTAACAAAAACAATAATTGATTCGGAACAAAACCCAGAAGGCTCTGCTTTAAATTGGCATGGCTGGTACACCTTTGGAAAAGAAGCTGATCAGTTTAACCACTCAATTGAACCATCTGAAAGAACAGAATTAGAAAAACGCTTCTGGGATGAAATAATTGAGGTTTTTAATAAAACAACAAGTCAGTATGCAGATACTTTTGGCGTACCAATTGATAGAGACGCAATAGTTTTTGATGAAGACTCTGGAACTGATGAGCTTATGTGGAAAAGAATGGGACCTTCAATATGTAAGTATGAAGTCGATGGAGGAATTGAAGAGTCAGACCTTGCAATGCACGTACATACAGACTACCAAAGAGACTATCATGATTTTAGAGGATATAAGTTTACGTTTACCTGCACCATGTATTTAAATGGAGACTATGAAGGCGGAGGACTTACTTTTTTGGTAGACAATAAAACTGTTTATTACAAACCAGAAAAGGGCGACATTTTGTTATTCCCAGCAGGAGATCCAGATTTTCTTTCCGATGCTGGACAATTTTATATGCATGGAGTTGAAAAAGTTAAGGGCACCCCTAAGTATTTTGTAAGAAACCACTGGGTTAGATTTTACCCTGGTTCAAAAGAGTGGTTAGAGAATGAAAAGCTTTATGGTAAAGAAATATGGAAAGAGATGGAAATTGCCAGAACCAAAGAGGAAAGAAAAACTGGAGTTTATCAAACTATAGACTATGAAGAGATGAAAAAGCTAGAAAGGATAAATCTAAATGACATTTAATCTAGAAAATCAAAATAGAGTAAAAGAAGATATTGTTTTTTTTGAAAACTTTCTTAGTCCAGAAGACTGTGAAAAAGTTATTAAATACTGGGAGCATTCTGTAGAAAAAGGAACTCTTCCGTGGGCACCAATATCATTCTATGACTCATTTGCATCTAACCTGCCAGACGATGAAGACAAAGAAAAATTTGGTTTATCGCCTGATTTTTTTATTACACTTCAAGATAAAATACAGGAAGCTACAGAGATATGTAGAGGTAATAAAGTTAGACTAGTTAGCTATCATGCACAAAAATGGGTAGAAGGTGCATATGCTGGATACCACTCAGACAATACCCCTATAGATTCTCCAGAGTACAACTCCTTTGAAAGAAGTAAGTGGGCCGCATTTCTTTATCTAAATGACAATTTTGAAGGTGGCGTTTTAAACTTTAGGGATCACGATATTTCTTTGCAGCCAAAAACTGGAATGCTAGCAGCATTTGCTGGAGGTCATCACAATATACATGAAGTACAAATGATTACTAAAGGAACAAGAATAACTATAGGATCATTTTGGGATAATGAAGAGGCTATTTATAGCGAAGAAAAGCAGGCTATGTGGGAAACCGATATAGCAGATCAAAGAAAAAGACAGGCAGAGGACGCAGAGCTTTGGGCAGAACTTAAAGCAAGAGGTGAAAGACTAAAGCCTGGACCAGATCAAACTGCTAAAAAAGAAGTAGCATTGGAGATAGAATGATAAAAACGACTGTATTAGAAAACGGAATGATTAGAGAAGAGCTTCATCCGCAAGTTTATTATTATAGAAATGCTATTCCTAATGTAAAAGAATGGCTAGATCTTGTAAATGATTCTGAAAATCATGAAGACCTTTATTCGATTATCACACCATGGAACACATGGGATGTAGATGAAAACAGAGCTTTTGGAAATCCATATGTTTATGGATATAAAAAGCTATGTTTATTAAATAATGTTTTTAATATAGACAAAGATGTTACAGAAGAAACAAAAGAGCTCTTTATTAAAATTAGAGATCCACTTTTTAATGCAATTAAGGCAGTTTGTGAAGATTATAAAGAGTCTCAAGGAATTAAAGAAGATATTATATTGCTAGAGCAATTTGGAGTTCATAGATATAGGTCTGGTAACTTTATGGGAGTTCATCATGATTCACAAGAAGGTGACACTAGACTTCTTTATTCCATGGTAGTTTGGCCAAATGATGATTACGAAGGCGGCGAACTATCTTTTTCTATAAAAGATGGAGTTTTAACAAGCACCAAGCTTGCATTGCAGGGAGACCTACTCGATCCTAAAAACGAAGGCCTATATGATTTTGCTATTAAGCCTGAAGCGGGAAGTATAGTAATATTCCCATCGCCTTCTCCATTTAGCCATACAGCACATGTTGTTAAGTCTGGGTGGAAGTATATGCTACCAATGTTTTGGATTGATCCAAATGGGTCAGATGCACTATTTAAGCAAGACCCTGAATGGAAACCAGAGTTTGTTTACCCAGATAAAGAAGATTTATTTAAGTAAAAATATCTGGTACAATTACTACAAAAGTTATAAATAGGAGGAAGTATGAAAAGCGAAGAGTTATTTGATAGGGTGTATTACTACACTGATGTTATAAAGGAGCCTAAAAAGCTTGTTGATCTAATCGAATCAACAGAATCTGATAAATACTCAAGTTTCATCACCCCCTGGGAAGAGTGGGGTGCATGTAGTGGACAAATGTACATTTATGGATCACACAAAAGAATAAAGTGTTTGTCTTCTGAAGATATAGAAAAAAATATATCCGAAGATGTTATAGATGATTGCAGCTATATTTTCAATGAGATATTTGATGGTATGAAAAATGTCTGTGAAGATTATGCTTCAAAAATCGGTGATGACGCTGAGATAATTTTAATGACAGACACAGCAATTAAGAAATACATGCCTGGAACTTTTATGGGATCTCACTTTGATCAGCAAGAGGGGGATAGAAGACTTAGGTATTCTATGGTAATGTATTTAAATGATGATTACGAAGGCGGAGAAATATCTTTTAATGTAAAAGATGGAGTATTGACTTCTACAGATGATGCCGCTGCAGAAGATTTTGATAGCCCACTTAATCATGATAGAATTATGTTTCACGTTAAGCCAAAGGCTGGAAGCGTAATAATCTTTCCTTCAACAGATCCATATAGTCATACAGCACACCTTATAAAAGGCGGATCTAAATATATGGTTCCTTCGTTTTGGCTTAACACTGGTAAATTCGTAGATGGCGTTTTTATTCCAAACTAGAAAGAGTTAATTATGGCAATGTACGTTTTTCAAGAAATTGCACCAAAGACATTTTATTTTACATATTGTCTTCAAGAGATTGGGAACTATATAAGCTTCCTTGAAGAAAGCGAAAAGAATACAAGTAATTTAATTAGTCAGTGGCAAGACACAGAGTATGGATATGAGAAGAAGTTATCTTCTGATTTTTCTAACGAGTCTGGTCCAGTAGACACTCGTAGCCTTTTTATTATTAATAACTTGAAGGCTACATTCCATCACTGTTTTAGTCAGTATAAGATATTTAACAATATAGAAGAAGAAGTTAATTTAAGCACTGACTATTTTGTAAGAAAACATAATGAAGGACAGGTAAAAAATAATTGTGGAGCAAAGGGCAAGTATACTGCCAGGCTATACATTAACGATTCTTTTTCTGGTGGAGAAATTTCAATACCTGGAAAGCCTAAGTTTAAGCCAGAGGCAGGCAGCATAATTATATCTCCATCAGATGTACAGGTAACAGCAGAACCAGCAAATGGTAATTCAAGATACATTGCAATAGGTCATTGGGTTTAATTCCCACCCTCTGATATAATTAAAAGATGTCATACTACCTAGATGTAATAAAAGATTTTCCTATTGGCTTATGGAAATTAGATGAGCCATCTGGATCTGTTGCGTACGATATTTCTGGATGTGGGAATCACGCATTATATGTTGGCCAGATCGTTAAGATGGGTATGCCAATAGTTTCTGGCGGAGCTCATGTAAACAAGATTGATAGTTCTAACTATATTCAGTTTACCATGTCAAAAGATTTTTCTGGAGCAAACGGAACTGGCGGATTTGGAACATTTGACACCTACGATAATGATTTTTCCCTTGAAGCCTGGATCCATCCAAAAACAATTACATCAATAACTCCAATTTTAGCAGATTCAAATGGCATTGGTTTATATTGGGATAACGGAAATATTGTTTTTAAGTTAGAGTCTGAAAGAATTGATTACTCTGTGCCAAATCCAAATAGGGTTATCCATGTTGTTGGAATATATTCTGTAGACTCAATGAGCTTATACGTAAATGGATCTTTAGTAGCCACACAATCGATATCTATTAAATTTTCAAATACAAGCATGTCTTTGTCATCTGGCCCTGCTTTATCTGGAGAATATTTTTTAATTGATTCTCCAGCTATATACAGATATTCTTTATCTCAGACATCTATACTTTCTCATTACAATAATGTGTTGTTAAGTAATGATGAGCAAGTATCTGTACCAGACCTCGGAGAATTGTTTAAGGCTGGAGAAAGATACCAGGAAATAGAAACAAAATACGTTTATCCATCTCAATCCCCATGGGACACTTTTGTTTACGACAATGATGCTCTTTCTTATAACAAAAAAAACAATAGCATTTATTTAAATTCAGGATTTACTTCTGGGGAATTTGTAGAAGACATGGTTTTAAATATTACAAAAAATTATGTATCTTCTAAAATTGACTGGGTTGCTTCTAGCGGAGTGTCTGTTTATGTATCTGAAACTTCTGAGTCGGGTCCCTGGCTTCCTTGCGTAAATGGATCATCTATTCCAGGCTTTACTCAAGGTTCTAGCTTTTCTTCAAACAAAATACTATATTTTAAATTTGTTTTTACTTCAACAAATTCAGACGTATATTTGCCAGAGCTGTATTCATTAAAAATTTATTTTTATTCTACAAAAAAAATGCTAGGTCACAGCGGTGGTAGCACACTTTCTATATCTCAGCCAACAGTCGGATCAGTTTGGGATATCGATATAGCAAACGACAGCCACCCAATAAGACTTAGAGAAGGCAAAAACGGAGTACGACCAAAAACCTCAGCATTCTATATTGATGCAATAAGCCAAAATAGAAATATTGAAATGATATTTACTCCAAAGTCTTTATCCAGCGGTTATCTTTTATTTAATAAAACTGGATCTGTAGAAACAGCATTATCGTGGGCGGCAGGCGGAGCAATAACAAAGTCTAATATTAGCAATTTATATATAAATGGGCAGGACGCCTCATCTGCTACAAACATATCTTCATATTTGTATATAGGAGAGCCAAACTATATACTGATAAAAACAACTGCTGCAATAACTGGTCAAATATGGTTTAATGGAAAACAATTATTGGGAGTCAGGTCTAGCGTATTGGACGATAATTTGTATCAAAATATAGCATTATATTCTAATCCTTTAATTAGCCATCAGGAGCATTATGACCTATATATTGGAAAATCTGCTTCTGTAGCTCAAGGTTCGTCTATGGAGATGACAGAAGAGTCAGTGGCAACCTACTCTAGAGACAGAATTGTGTTCCAGGTCATATAGTTTTGTCAGATTGAGTGACAAAAAGCTGGACTTATGTCTACAGTAGTGGTAAAATAATTAACTATGGACATAAAAAGAATCAATGCTCAAATGAAATCTGGCGAGACTAGATTAGGAGTCTATGTCTGGGAGATGCCTGACGGCAGATGGATTGGCGACGAAGACAACAACTTCTTGTCTATACAATCAATGCTGGGCAATAAAGAAAGAATTGATTTGTTAGCAAAAGCGGTTGCTCATTATGGAATTGAAGAAGGCCAGCCTAAATTTATTGAAGGAAGCCGACAAATTGATGAAGAAGAGTTTGAATACCAAAAGCAAAGATTAAGATGGGGTCTTACCCCAGATCCGTTGGACATAGGAGTTCACAAGGAAGAGATGGCTAAACTTAGGGGTCCTCAAAAATGATTGAATCTAAAGATGAAATTTTTAGCGAAAATATTGACATTTCAAATGCAGCAGACTGGGTAAGATTTAATAACCCTACGACTCAAAAGTCTGACGACCTGTTTGACATAGATGCAGAAGAAGTATTAAAGCTTTCAGGCCTTGGAGCCTCATTTAGAAGAAAAGTATCGAGAGACTTGCAAAAAGCTTTTACTGGAAAAGATGGTTCTGTAAGTCAGCAACTTCAACATCAACAGGCAGTTAGCGGGTACGCAACATTTGACTTAATTCAACCAGAATACAACTTAGACTATCTTTCAACAATTTATGAAATTTCACCTTACAACTACGCAGCAATAAATGCAAAGGTTGCTAATATTGTAGGTTTAGGATTTGACTTTATTGAATCAAAAAAAACTACAGACACGCTTGAAGATATCGAAGATGAAAAGCAATTAGAAAGAGCACGTAAAAAGCTAAATAGAATTAAGCAAGACCTTCATCGTTGGCTAGAAGATTGCAACGAAGATGAGACATTTAAAGAAACACTTATAAAGTTCTACACTGACATAGAGGCTACTGGTAATGGCTATCTGGAGGTCGGTAGAACAACGACTGGCAAGATAGGGTACATCGGTCATATACCTTCAAAGACAATGCGTGTGAGGCGCCTCAGAGACGGTTTTATACAGCTTCTATATGGTAAGGCAGTATTCTTTAGAAACTTCGGAGACACAGAAACCGTAAACCCAATTGCTGGCCAAGAGGATAGACCTAATGAAATTATTCATTTAAAGAAGTATACTCCAAAAAATAATTATTATGGAATCCCAGATATTATTGCTGCACAAAATGCTATGGCAGGCAATGAATTTGCTGGTAAGTATAATCTGGACTACTTTGAAAATAAAGCGGTGCCAAGATATATTATTACAGTAAAGGGGGCAAAGCTTTCCCCAGAGTCAGAGCGTAAATTGCTTGAATTTTTTCAGGTTGGGCTTAAAGGAAAAAATCATAGATCCCTGTATATTCCACTCCCACCAGACTCATCAGATTCAAAAACTGAATTTAAAATGGAGCCAATTGAAGCAGGGGCACAAGAAGGTTCTTTTGAAAAGTACAGAAATTCAAATCGAGATGAAATATTGATGGCTCATAGAGTCCCAATTAATAAAATTGGAACTCCAGCAGGTATTAATTTAGCTGCCGCAAGAGATGCAGATAAAACATTTAAAGAGCAAGTTTGCAGGCCAGCGCAAGAAAACCTTGAGAAAAAGATTAATAAAATAATCCAGGAAATGACTGATGCCTTAGAGCTTAAATTTAATGAATTAAGTTTAACGGATGCTGATACCCAGTCAAAGATTGATGAAAGATATCTTAGATTCCAGGTAATAACTCCAAATGAAATTAGAGTTAGAATGGGTATGGTTCCAAGAGAAGGCGGAGACGTTCCAGTAGATCTCGCAGCCCAAGCCGCAGAAATTAAAGCCCAAGCAACCCAAAGCAGAGCCCGTGATCAAGAAAGATCTGCCAATTCACCAGATAAATCTGGGGAGGGCAGAAATGCAAAGGGAGATGGAAGACAAGTCAACTAGTCTTACTCAACTGGTTATTTGCCTTTTTATACAACAATCTCTATAATATATAACATATGATCATAGAAAAGTCACATTGGTCTTCTAATGGAAATGCTATTAATTTATCAGTTCCATTTACGAAGGTCAATAGAGAAAAAAGAACAGTCTCAGGA
>Ga0209770_10000414_pt1 | contig 23611 bp, 21 predicted proteins | sample LauGreSu1BDMLBDD_2_FD_187572 | JGI IMG/M metagenome (GOLD analysis project Ga0209770, IMG submission 187572) | Freshwater lake microbial communities from Lake Michigan, USA - Su13.BD.MLB.DD (SPAdes) (version 2) | ecosystem: Environmental > Aquatic > Freshwater > Lake | place: Lake Michigan, USA...
GATTTTCGTATCTTTGAATTACCTTTTTAGCGGCATGAAGTTTAACCTGGAAGAATTTAAGCGTAGCTCGGACAATCAACCGTTAAAAGAGGTATTGGATCGAATGTTGCAAGTATACCGTTTGGATAGCAAACTTCAAGAAGTTGATTTGATACAAGCTTGGCCAGAATTAATGGGGCCCGCGGTTGCCTACAGAACTCAGAAAATATTTTTAAAAGGGAGCGTATTGCATGTTCAAATTGATTCTTCGGTTGCCCGTGAGGAACTAGCCAAGGGAAAGCAAATCATTATCGACCGACTAAACGACTATGCCGGTAAGAAGATGGTGACCGACCTTTGGTTCTCTTAATTATTTGTTAATAAGCCTTATTGGCTTGTAATTCCCTAAAAGACGGCCTACTTTTGCCCCATGAAAATTTCAAGGTGTATTGTGCTTTTAGTACTTTTCTCACTCGGTAGCTTTTCCTTCGTTGCTCAACTTAAGCCCATTTACCAACAGGCTGATTATCCTTTTTGGTTGCATTTGCCCTCGGACAGCATTTTAAAATCGTCCCCTCCAGTATTGATCTTTCTTCACGGAAAGAGTTTATCTGGAACCGATTTAAACCGTGTTAAGCGCTACGGTGTGATATCTGAAATTGAAAAAGGCAGAAAAATCCCTGCAATCGTAGTAGCTCCACAGACGAACAACGGATGGGATCCTGATAAGGTGAAAAGTGTCCTAGATTTTGTTAAAAAGAACTTTACGGTCGATACGAACCGCGTGTATGTATGTGGAATGAGCATGGGAGGATATGGCACCTTAAATTTTGCCGGAAAATACCCAGAATTGGTTGCTGCTGCCGTTGCTTTGTGCGGCGGAGGAAATGTCAAGGATGGATGCAATCTCGCCACGGTGCCGCTTTGGATTCAACACGGAGCCTTGGACAATGCCGTCCCCATTGGAGAATCCGAAAAGATCGTTCGAGCCATTAAAAATTGTAATGGAGGAGAAAACTTAATTTACACGCGTATCCCTAGTGCCGATCACGGAGACTTGGAGCGAATGTTCCGAACCGATGAACTTTATGAGTGGCTTTTCCAATTCAGTAAAACGCTGCAGGAATAAAGCCTTTGTGCTCTTTTTCGCAGGATTATTGTTAATTCCTAAATTCTCAAGTCAAGCTTTGGACTATTCCAACCAAGACCGTTGGTTGGTTTTACCCGAAAAAGTTCCGAATTTTTTCCAAAACAAGCCGATGGATTCTTCATGGATTGCCAAAGTTGATGTTTTCTATGTGTATCCAACGTTTTTACTCGAAGAAGATGATCCACGTTGGAACGCTCCAGCAAAGGACGAAAAATTGCAGGAAGAAATTTTACAAAAAGCCGTTAAATTTCAGGCGAGTGCCTGGTTGGAATGCGGTCGGCTTTTCGTGCCTTATTATCGTCAAGCGCACCTTCGTGCCTACGATTCCATTAAAGGCAGGGGACGAGAAGCCTTGTTGTTTGCATACGAAGACGTTGCGGCATCTTTTCGTTATTACCTCGAGCACTATAATCATGGAAAGCCTATAATTCTTGCGGGACATAGCCAAGGAAGTACTCATCTAACCTTATTGCTCAAAGAGTTTTTCGATGGAAAACCCTTATCAAAACAACTCATTGCTGCCTATCTTCCCGGGGTTGGCATCGACTCCAATGAATTCAAGCAACTTGAATTTATGACCAAGCCTTCAGCGTATGGTGGGTTTGTAAGCTGGAACACCATGTACGAAACCCCTGACACCTACCGCTACCCTTATTGGTACCATAATCGATATTGCATCAACCCGCTGAGTTGGGATCTATCCCCTGTTACCTCGAAGTCAGCACATCAAGGGTTTTTATACAGCAACGGAAAAATTTATAGACGTTGTTTCGACGCTACCCTCTGCCAGGGGGCGGTTTGCCTTACCCATGCCAAGTGGCCGATTAACTGGCTCGCCAAGCGGTACCAAAGCCTGCACGTTGGGGACGTGAATCTTTTCTGGAAAGACATCGGGATCAATTCAAAAGCTAGAATTAACGCTTTCTTTTTGAACGAATTGCAGCATTGACCTCAGCTACATCCAACCAATAGAGGAATTTAATGGAAAAACTGTTAAAAAGACCGGAATTGAATAAATCGTTCATGTTCTGAAAATAATCCGGAGAAATATCTTTTACGGAGCTGAAAACGGAGCTTTTCCAAACGAAGCTCAATTCGCTTCCTTGCTTGACCACCCAACGATAGGCACAATCGATGGTGAGGGCGTTATAATTGAGGTTGAAAGCAGAATTCCCCTGAGCGTCTAAACCTAGCGTGCCGTTCGGGCTTAAACTACCGTCAGCATTAAGGGTGAAAAAATCATGATACTCTAGGACCGACCAATAATGGCGCGTTCGGAGGGATAGGTTCATCCGGTTGGTAATGGTGTAATTGAATTCCAGAAACTGAGAAAGATTGGTTCTATCGCGCTCTCCGAAAAGAATCCCATTTACATTGTCTACCGGCGAACTGAACTGCACGGCAAATCCACGATCATTCAACTGCTGTTCTAAGGACCATTCTGCCACCAAAAGCATTTTTTTTGACAACCTTATTCGAGGCGAAAGACTGAAATTTAGGTTCTTCCATTGAGAATTTCTGCTGAATCCTACATAGTAAAAGTTAGCATCAATGGCCAAGGGCTTTTGGTAATTGGTGGAAATCCAGCCTCCTCCGCCGTACCATCGAGGAACAACAAAATAACTCCCCCAAGTTCTTGGCTCAAAATAGTCGTATTTATCGGTAAAGGCGGTGTAGGCGTTGATTCCAAAAGCATCGAAGGACTTGGTTAAAGCGAAAGCAGACCAATCGAGGTTGGATTCCGTATACACATTGGGAGCGTATAATCGGTTGTAGCTCACTGAAAGGTTGGTCGTCATCCGCACAAAGTTGCCTAAGGGTTTAAAACGTCGATAACCTGCACTAGCGGAAACAAGCCTTCGATTATTCACCGGATTGAACCCCAGATCGTTGTTGTCGTAACGGTCGTCTTCTTCAAAATAATTGATGGCGTAAATCAAATTACCCCGTTGTTTACCCGCACTGACCCCCATGTTGTAACCTACTTCGTTCTGCTGGGATTTAAATTTCTGAGAGAGCGTCGCTTTTCCATTAACGAAATATAAATTATCCTTAAAATTCACATTGGAATTCAATGCGGTTACGTTGGCATCGTAAAAATTTCCCTCACGCAAAACGTTGGTATTGGTTAAGGTAAAGGAACTATTCTGCCTCAAATTTTGGTCAAAAACGACGGTGTTGTAGTTGGTTAATGGAGCCGCCAGAAACTCTCGAGTTTCGTTCGTAACGGTGTTGTAGGCAGAACCAGTGGAAGGGGCTGAAATGGCATTAAACACACCGATACCCAAGCCTTTTTTAGTCCGGCCCGAAAATTTACTGGCATTATATAATTGCGGCATGCCTTGAATCCCAGAAATCACCTCATCCTGTTTAAGATTAGTTTTTAGCACCTCCCAAGGAGCTTGAACCCCAACGCGTCGCGAATAGAAAATACCCGACTTGTTAAAAAGCTCCATTCCTTCGGTAAAGAACTGACGGTTTTCATTAAATTGAAGTTCGAACGGAGAAGTATTGAGTACTTGATTATCAAAAATTACCTGACCAAAATCCGGCACCAAGGTTACGTCCAAGGTAAAGGCTTCATTGATGCCATACTTTACGTCCATACCACCAAAAAACGACCTCGCGTATTTGGAGGGACTTTGTTGGTTTAAATAGCTAGAGACGTAAGGAATCAAACTCAAGCGTAGCGGTGGTTTTATGTGTTCAATTCCACGGATTTTACCGCTGTTAACCAAATAATTTTCGAAGTCAGGATTTACCGGAAACCATGAGGATTGTTCACGAATGCGTGCAATTTGCCGTGTGAAATTAATGTTCCAATCTTGGGTTTCTTTTTCAACAAAACGCAGGGCGGAGTAGGGAATCTTAAGTTCTGCACACCAACCTTGATCATTCCATTTGACAGAACTTTCCCATACGAGGTTGAGTTGGTCGTTCACATCGTTGGCTAATACTTTTCCATCTAATTGTACCCCTGTTGAGGTAATTCCAAAATAAAACCCATTTTGACGATCGTTATACGTGTCTAAATAGATGGAAAAAATATCAGCATTGGCATTATAATCATCTCTAATGGTGAATACTTTGGAAATTGAATCTGGAGTATCGAAGCATTGGACGAGAAAATAGAGGGCATTATCGTCGTAAAGCGCTCTCACTTCTGAGGAATTTCTTGTCGTTTGGCCGGGAACTGGCCGTGTTGTTTTAAACTTCTCGCGAGTAGCTTCAGCCTTATCCCAAGCAGGTTCTAAGCCCTTGCCATCGATGGAAATCTTCTCGTCAATTCTTAGAGCATTCAAAGAATATTGTGCAATCGAGTTAAGCGGAACAAGCAAGAGCAGAAAAGGGAGAAGTTTCATGCGGTGCAAAGGTAATAAACCTCTCTCAAAGCCATGTCAATTTAATGTAAAGGAGCTACCTTTGCGGGGTGGAATCCTTTGAGCGCTTGCGAGAACAACTTGAATTATTGGAATGGCCGAACGTCTATTTTTTTAAATTCATTGTGCCAAGTGATTCCGAGAAAATTGCCCGAGTAACGGGTTTGTTTGACGACCACAGTGAATTATCCTTGCATCCTTCGAAGACCGGGAAATACACAAGTGTAAGTGTCAAGGTGGTAATGCTGGATGTAGATTCGATCATTTCAGTTTATCAGGAAGCGTCCAAAATAAATGGTGTAATTTCGTTATAATATGAATAGATTTTTTAATGAGGCCTTGTTGATCGATTTTCTCAAAATCACATTAGCGATTTTAGGGGTCATCATTCTTTACCGCTTACTCCTTCGGTATTTGAGCCGTAAGCATGTTAAAAAAGAACTTTATTGCACCTTGTTTGAGGTGGAAGACCAACCTGTTTCGGGAGAGATTCCGTTTTATTTTACCACGCAGCAAGCGCGAAATGTTGAGCTGTTTATCGAAACAGAACTAGGGGTTAGGGTAGCAACTGTGACTCAAGAAACCTACGAGATAGGGGGCCATCTTTTACGATTCGATAGTACTTCACTAGAAAATGGGACCTATTTCTATGTCCTGATGACTGAAAATCAAGAAATCCGAAAAAAGGTCATTGTTCAGAATTAAGCGTCATCGCCTTTTCCTTTTTTCCTGCCGCCTTTCGATCTTGGGGTTTTAATGCGTTTTTTCTTCGTATCCAATTTAAGTTTGACCTTTTTAAACTCTCCCTCCTTGCTGCCACCTACGGTTTCAAGTCGAACAACCAAGCCTATGCTGTGCTGTAAATAATCTGCCTTTCCAAAAAAGTCAGAGGTTAACCCAATTTTTCCTGCCGACTGTAGTTGTAATCCTACTGCGTTATTGAACCAAAAATTAATCCCTGCCCCAAGGTTTAGGGTTGGAAAGAACGAAGGGCTTAATGTATCGCCGGATGGGTGCAACGTACCTCCTACGCCGGCAATGAGGTAAGGATCTACCAATCCTTTCCCTAATAAGGAGAAAAACGAGTATTTAAGATTTACATCCGATGACAAACTCAATCCAGAAATATTCGCCTGTTGGTTGACGTATTTTTTACCGTTGTATGAAACAAAAGCCAACGAAGCCTCAGCACTCCAACCTTTGTAGAAATAATAATCCGCAAAAATTCTTGACGGAAAAACTTCCGCTTGCATACCATCAAAGTCGGCAATGCCGCTAGGATTTCCGTCGTTATCCCAAATACTCCAACCCATTCCAAACATCAGTTTGTAAGGGTTTGCATTGTTTACGGTTTTGTAAGCTTGGGCAAAATATACCAGAGGTGCGAATGTGAAAATAAAAATGAGGTGCTTCATGTTCAATTATAGCGAGAAAAGAATGAATTCAAAGTTAGTTACAAAATTTGGAACAGGTCCTAAAAAAAAGAACCTGCGAAGAAATTCATGTACATTTAACCTTACCTAAAACACTTAATAACATCGAAAAAGAGTCTAAGCGGATAAAAAGGATATTTTTGTACGATGAAAAAAATTCAAAAACTTAAATTAGATTTTGAAGAAGACGATAGCATGGATGCCATTGGCATTTCCACCAGTTACAGTGATTTTCGATTAGCTTGGACCCTTAACCATTTTTTTGATTGGAAATTTGAGCTTTGCGATAATCCATTGCTTGTTCCTGATCGTAAAACGAAAGAGGAACGGTCTTTTCATTACCATCATTACGTTGACTACACCGAAAAAATGCAGCTGTTTTTAATTAAAAACAAACAAGAAGGAAAACCCCTTTTCGAGGATTTTCTTCAATTCGATTTTGTGTTGTTTTTTAAAAACAATTTGAGCATCGAACTAGAGCAATTGCTCCAATTATTGCGGAAATTGGACCCAATAATCGCAGCCTATCGATGTTCAAGTAATGACTTTACTGTTTCATCTTACTTACACTTTGAAGGCATTTATGAATAAAACAAAAATAGTGGCCACCCTCGGCCCAAGCTCAAGCAGCAAAGAGGTATTACGCGAAATGTTCATTGCCGGATTGAACGTATGCCGCGTTAATTTCTCACATGGTTCCTACGAACAACACGCATCTGTAATAATGACCGTTCGAGAGTTAAACATCGAATTGAACGCCAATGTAGCCGTCCTAGCGGATCTTCAAGGACCGAAAATACGGACGGGTTTGATGGAAAATGATGGCGTGCATTTGGAAGTGGGGGCTGCCTGCCAAATAGTTACAGAACCCATTACGGGGAACGCTAATAAATTCTCCATCAACTACAAAGATCTTCCGAAGGATGTCAATCCTGGGGAGCGAATTCTACTGGACGACGGTAAATTAGTACTTCAAATCGAGAAAACAGACCGTAAAAACTGCATTGATTGTACCGTTGTTCAAGGCGGGATTTTATCTTCTAAAAAGGGAGTTAACTTTCCTAATACCAAAATTTCGATGCCTTCTCTCACGGAGAAAGATAAATTGGATTTGGCTTTTGCGTTGGAACAACAAGTGGATTGGGTGGGGTTATCCTTCGTGCGAAGTGCCAGAGACATCATTGAACTCAAACATTTGATTTCGCTCCATGGTGGAAAAGCAAAAGTGATTGCAAAAATTGAAAAACCCGAAGCCTTAGAGTGCATCGAAGACATCATAAGCGCCACGGATGGAGTTATGGTGGCACGTGGTGACTTGGGCGTAGAAACGCCTTACCAGAGGGTTCCCGTGATTCAAAAAATGTTGATTGATCAATGCGTTGCCAACGCGAAACCAGTCATTGTTGCAACCCAAATGATGGAATCCATGATCAACAGCATGACTCCTTCAAGGGCTGAAGTCAACGACGTAGCGAACGCTGTGTTGGACGGTGCCGATGCGGTAATGCTCTCGGGGGAAACTTCCGTAGGTAAATACCCCATTGAAGTAATCAAAACCATGTCGAGTATTATTGAGGAAATGGAAAAATCTCCGGAAGTTTACCATCGAGAAGTAATGCCCGACCCAACGAACGAACGATTTATCACGGACTCCATATGCTTCAATGCTTGCCGTTTAGCGCAGCGTGTACAGGCAAAGGCCATTATCACGATGTCTTTTTCAGGTTACACCGCGTTTAAAGTTTCCTCTCAACGACCCGATAATGCAATATATATTTTTACGAGCAACCGATCCATTCTTGCACAATTAAACCTGTTATGGGGGGTAAAAGCTTTCTATTACGACCAACACATTAGCACCGATCACACCATTGCCGACATTAAATACTTGTTAAAGACTCAAGAGTACCTGAAGGTAGGAGATTTAGTCATCAACATCGCCTCCATGCCCATTGAAGATCGCGGCGGTTCTAATATGTTAAAACTTAGCTACGTGGACTAACATTTTTTAGAATTCATTGTTGCATTACGTTGTATATTTGCACCATAAAATTCTAATATGTCTGATTTCATAGCTCGTCACATCGGTCCTGAAAGCGCCGAAACCGCTGGAATGCTCCGTAAAATAGGGGTTTCTTCCGTTGCTGAACTCATCGATAAAACGATTCCTTCGGCCATTCGGTTGGGAAGAGAATTGACGGTTGATGCTGGCATTAGTGAAGCTGAATATTTGCAAAAAATCCAAGCCATAGGGGCTTTAAACCAAGTTAATAAGTCATTTATTGGCCTTGGGTATCATGAAACCTTGGTTCCTTCAGTGATTTTAAGAAATGTACTCGAAAATCCAGGATGGTATACCGCTTACACGCCATACCAAGCGGAAATTGCGCAAGGTCGCTTGGAGGCGCTGTTGAATTTCCAAACCATGGTCATTGACCTCACAGGAATGGAAATTGCGAACGCGTCCTTGCTCGATGAGGGTACTTCTGCCGCAGAGGCCATGATCATGTTTTACAATTCAAGGTCGCGAGAGGATGTAAAACTTGGAAAAAATGTATTCCTCGTTCACCATGCGATTTATCCTCAAACGTTGGATGTAGTAAAAGGCAGGGCCATCAATTTAGGAATAGAACTCCGTGAATTCACTTCGATTGACGAGGTCTCAACGGAAAGTTGTTTCGGCGCTTTGATGCAGTACCCTGACGCAAAAGGCCATGTTTCCAACCTTGAGAAAACCATCGAAACCTGCAATCAAAAGGGTATTCAAACGGCCGTTTGCAGCGATTTGATGGCATTGGCTCTGCTAATATCTCCCGGATCCATGGGAGCGGATGTAGTATTGGGCAATTCGCAACGATTTGGGGTTCCAATGGGCTATGGAGGTCCGCACGCAGCGTTTTTCGCTTGCAAGGAATCCTACAAGCGAACTATTCCTGGTCGGATCATAGGGGTGTCGAAAGACGCTGACGACAACACCGCTTTGCGAATGGCTTTACAAACGCGTGAGCAACACATCAAGCGCGATAAAGCAACGTCCAACATTTGTACGGCCCAGGCTCTGTTAGCAGTTATGGCGGGCATGTACGCCGTGTATCATGGCCCTCAAGGGATTCGAAAAATCGCCAACCATATTCATGGGCTTGCATGCTCCATGGCGGAAGGCCTCATTCGAAAAGGCTACAACTTGCACACCAACGAATTGTTCGACACGGTTCACGTAAAAAACATCGACAGCGCTTCCATCGTGAAGGCAGCCCATGAGAAAGGAATGAATCTGTACGCCCCAGATGCCAACAGCGTGCAAATTACGTTCGGCGAACCTCACGGTTCTTCGGATGTTGATACGCTGCTTTCATTGTTTACTGATCTAGGCAATGGAACGAGTGCTCTTGTTGGGATACCTTCGAATCTTCGAAGAAGCGGTGAAATACTTACCCATCCTGTTTTCAGTTCTTACCATTCGGAGTCAAAGATGATGCGTTACTTGAAATCTTTGGAGAACAAAGATTTATCCTTGGTACACAGCATGATTCCTCTAGGATCATGTACCATGAAACTGAACGCAGCAAGTGAGCTAATTCCCATTACGAATCCGAATTTTGCGAACATGCATCCCTTTGCTCCGAAAGAACAAGCCGCTGGCTATCATGCCTTCATGGAAGAACTCGCAAAAGATTTGTGTGAATGTACCGGATTTGCGGGGGTTTCCTTGCAACCTAACTCAGGAGCACAGGGCGAATACGCGGGTTTGATGGTCATCAAAGCATTTCACGAAGCAAACGGCGATTTCCAACGCAAAAAAATCATCATTCCTTCGAGCGCCCACGGAACCAATCCTGCTTCCGCGGTGATGGCAGGTTTCGAAGTAGTGGTAACGGGATGTGACGAAAACGGGAACATAGACCTCACCGAATTGACGAGCGTTGCCGATCAAATTGGGCAGGAACTGGCGGGAATCATGGTTACGTATCCTTCTACTCACGGCGTGTACGAAGAGGGCATTCGAGACATCACTTCCATCATTCATGCTCACGGAGGACAAGTATACATGGACGGCGCGAACATGAACGCTCAAGTTGGCCTTACGAATCCAGGAAATATTGGAGCAGACGTTTGCCACTTGAACTTGCACAAAACTTTCGCAATTCCCCACGGAGGGGGTGGTCCAGGAATGGGTCCCATTGGTGTTGCGGCCCACTTGGTACCGTTTTTACCGGGAAATCCCTTGCATACTACGGGAGGCCAACACGCCATCCACGCGATTTCTTCTGCGCCTTATGGAAGTGCTTTAATTTTATTAATTTCCTACGGGTACATCAAAATGCTCGGATACCAAGGGCTTCGAGAATCGACCGAAATGGCGATTGTCAATGCCAACTATATAGCGTCATGCTTGAAAGAACATTACCCTATTCTCTACACTGGAACCCGCGGAAATGTAGCCCATGAACTCATCCTCGATTGTCGTGAATTCAAGAAAAATGCAGAAGTCGAGGTGGCAGATATCGCGAAACGCTTGATTGATTTTGGATTTCATGCACCAACGGTTTCTTTCCCCGTAGCAGGAACCCTCATGATTGAACCAACGGAATCGGAAGATAAGGCGGAACTTGACCGTTTCATTGATGCCATGATTAAAATACGGCACGAGATTGCTGAAATCGAAGTTGGAAAATACCCGAAAGACAATAACCTCCTAAAAAATGCTCCGCACACGGCAGACTGCATAATCAACCGTGAATGGGAATATCCCTACACCCCTGCGGAAGCGGCATACCCCCTACCCTACTTGATTAAAAACAAGTATTGGGCTCCGGTTCGACGGGTTGACAATGCCTACGGAGATCGAAATTTAGTATGTGCTTGTCCGAGCATCGAATCGTACATGACGGTTTAATGAGCGTTGATATTTTAGCTTTTGGTGCCCACCCAGACGACGTGGAAATTTCATGCGGGGGGACCTTGTTACGCTACCGAGACGAAGGTAAGCGGATTGCTTTGGTGGATTTAACCCAAGGGGAACTCGGAACCAGGGGAAGTGCTCAATTACGCATGCAGGAATGCGAGGCCTCTTCACAAAAACTTCGATTGGTTGATCGTGTCAATCTCAAAATGCCCGACGGGTTTTTTGAAGAAAACGACACCAATTTACGCCTAATCATTCAAGAAATCCGGCATTTTAGGCCTCGGTTAATTTTAGCTAATTCCGTTAACGATCGTCACCCGGACCACGGACGTGCCGCACAATTAGTTGCACGAGCCGCATTTTTATCGGGGCTTCCCAAAATTGAAACCGAGCGCAACGGCGAACCGCAAATCGCCTATCGAGCACCTCAAATCCTTCACTACATACAAGACATGTACCTTGAACCCGATGTTGTTTTTGATGTGAGTCCCTATGCGGACGAGAAAATGGAGTTGGTCCGGTGTTTTTCTTCCCAGTTTTACAATCCAGCATCTGAGGAGCCTGAAACCCCGATATCCAATGAACATTTTTTTGCCTTTATGAAAGGTAGAATGATGCAATACGGAAGACCCATTGGTGTGGCCTATGCCGAAGGATTTACCTTAAACCGTGTTTTTGGGGTAGACGACCTATTTCACCTGATTTAATACATCAACAAGGCTCCTGTAATTCCAGCCATTACGCTGGACAACTTCAACAAGTTAAATTTATGGTTCTCGGAGGTTTCAAAGATGATGGTGGTAGAAATGTGGAGGAACATTCCAATAACGACTCCTAGAACGGCTGGAACGCTAATACCTGTATCCTCCAAAGGCACCTTTAATCCGATAATCAAACCGAGGGGTGTCATTATGCCGAAAAGCATAAGGACAATCCATGCGGTCCCTCGACGTAATGAGGTGCTTAACAGCAGGGTCATCAAGGCAATAGCCACCGGGACTTGGTGAAAAACAATCCCCCAGAACAAGGACAATTTGTGGTCATGGTTATGCAATTGGTGAAGGTGCTCCACTTCATTACCCAAGGGAATTCCTTCAATGATCGAGTGAAGGGATAGGGAGATGAACAAGGCCCACGGCATAGACTGACCTTTATGCACGTGGATATGACCGTGTTCTATGCCCCCTGAAAAATACTCCATGATCAATTGTATGAGGAAACCTGCTAAAATATACATGCCAATGTTGGACGTATTTCCCGCATACAATTCTGGTAAAAGGTGTTCAAAAACTATGGCGAGCAGGAATCCCCCACTAAAGGCGAGGGCTAGTTTAATAAACTGCGACTTGTTGTTGGCTTGAAGAAAATGCACAAACCCTCCTCCTGCAGCAACTACAGCAACTAATACCATAACCATCGCTATCGGACTCATTTCCTTGAGGCAATTAAAATTAAACGAGGCGAACTAGAGGGATCATAGGCATTCAATGCATAGTCACCAAACGTATAACGCACATCAAATTGTTCTTGAAGTAATTCTTTAAAATCGTCAAGCCCCAACAATTGGACCTGCTCCTGGTACTGAAATCTCTGACCTTGATCGGTAAAACCGATTTGCTTTACCACTTTACCATGGGATATTTCGCGTTGAATTTCAAAAGTAATCGTCCCGCGTTGTACGACTTCAGACGCCACAAGGGTATCGCGAACACGTTGTGCGTTTAAAAAATCAATGACCAAAATCCCGTTGGGCAAAAGCATCTCGGCAATTGCATCGATCACGCGTTGGTTGTCTAAAGTGTCATCGAAATACCCGAAGCTGGTGAAGAGGTTAAAAACGGCTCCAAACCTTTCATTGGTCAGGGATTCACGCATGTCGTGGACGAGAAATCGAAGGCCTTCGGTGGCAGATTGTTGCGCAAAATGAATGCTTTGCTCTGACAAGTCCGTACCGATTACTTGCAATCCCAAGGCAAACAGGGTGCGTGCATGACGTCCTTTTCCACAGGCTAAATCCAAAACCTTAGTTTGGGGCTCTAGATCCAAAAATTTCACGAGACGTTCAATAAATGCTTGGGCTTCTTCCTCGCTTCGATGTTGGTACAAGAGGTGGTAATAAGAGGTATCAAACCACGAAGCAAACCAATCCTTTTGTTCCATAAGGCAAAGATAGGCAAAAGAAAAGGTCTTTTCGAAACCCGAAGTTTACCTATCTTCGAAGCATGAAACGGATTGGACTCACTGGAGGCATTGGATCTGGGAAAAGCTATATTGCTGGAATTCTTGAAAAGATGGGGTGCCCGGTATATTATTCTGATGCGCAATCCAAGGTTCTCACCGATACCCATCCTTTAATCCGTGAAAAGCTAGTAGCAAGGTTTGGAAGGGAAATTTATACAGCGCAAGGCTTGAATCGAAAAGCACTGGCAGAGTTGATCTTTGCATCGGAGGAGCATCGCTTGTTTGTGAATGAATTGATTCACCCTCTGGTTCGGAACAATTTTGAGCATTGGTGCTCGGAGCAACGAAGTCCCATCGTTTTTAACGAAGCGGCTATCTTGTTTGAGACGGGAGCTTACCGGCAATTCGACGGAACGCTTTTGGTGGTGGCGCCGTTGGAATTACGCATCCAGCGAGTGATGCAACGAGACCTTTGCACCGAAGAAGAAGTTAAAGAGCGCATGAAAACTCAGTGGAGCGACGACCAGAAAATCCCTTTAGCGACGTACGTCTTTCATAATGATGGTCAATCGGCCATTGTTGCAACCCTTGAAACCATCCTTTTAAAGATCAATAATCAAAATTAAGGGTAATGCCGAAAGTTAGTGGATAAACCATGGCGGTGGCAGTCTTCTTGAACAAGGGGGTAAGGTTGTAATTTACAAACAACCCGTAATGATCAAACCCAGTGCGAACGGTGGCATAGGCTCCAAAAGGGGCCAACTGAAATCTTGAATTTACGGTATTTTGGAAGCGGTCGCCGTTCGCATATTTTCCTCGGGTGGACCAAGATCCTGAAAACGACCAATATCCAACAACACCGGTATTCAAATAGAAGGAATTCTCCGTGGCTTTTTTGGAACAAACCTCCAACAATAAGGGAACGGTTAATGCTCCACTGGTAAAACTGTTCGAGCGGTAAGGTAAATTATTCAACCCTTCAATGGCGAATAAGGTATCGGTTTTACCTCCGGGAACAGAAGCTGTATGAACCAGGTCGTATTGCCCCAATTGAATGGTGGTAAGGTTGAGCCCTGTACCTGTGGTTAGTCCAAGATATTGTTTTATCAGCGGAATTTTATACTCAATCAAGTTAATCCCAAAATTCATGACGTTCAAGTCGGAAACATTCCAATAGGCATAATCCGAGGGCTTATCCATGAGCAAGGATCCAAAACCGATATCAAAGCCCGCAAAATGAGCCGCGGGTTTATCATCGTCATTGGGTTCGTTCTCATCTGCCATTGCAAAATTTATAGGAAGTGACATAAAGACCGCTGTATCCTTACATGCTGGATTCCAATTCCAATGAAGCAAATTTGTCACTCTCAAGGCTTCTTTGTCCAAGGACGGATGAGCTGATTTAACGACGGTTGCTTTAGCAACATCGCCGTAACGATTTACTTTGAATCGAACATAGACTTTTCCAGAAATCCCTTGGTCTATGCAATCTTGAGGATAGTTCACTTCCTTTTGTATAAACTGCATCAATCCTTCATAACCCGTGGGATACGTAACACACTCTTCATCCATGATCATTACAGCATCCATTTGTTGGACGTTGGAAGCCTCTTGCGCGTGCAAAACAAGCAAAAAATTACAGGTTACTAGGAGGAAAGAAAGACATTTCATAACAATTGATTTTAATCAAAAGTACGTAATTAAAAGGTGATTGCAGCTCGTACCATGAAATTTCTCCCTGCTTGCGGGTAAAAGAATCGCTCGGTGGTTTTCACTCCCGCGTATTGATACGAAAAAGCATAGCCGTTGTTGGAGTATCTTTGGTTGAAGACGTTGTTGACAGTAGCTGAAAGCTGAATCTCCGAATTTTCTTTCATCTTAAACGTTTTCCGAAGGCCGAAATTGGAATAATTGAACGCCGGCAATTCGCTCGTTTGGATATTATCCATGTATTGCTTACTCACGAATTTTGACGTCCAATCCAACGAGAGCTTCCATCCTGGAATAGTATAACTGAATGCCAGTCCCGCAATAACGCTGGGGGAAAAAGACAAGGTTGTCTGGCTATACGTTGTTTCCAGTTGGGTGTAATATGGAACTGAATCCAAATATACATCCAGGTAATCCACATAGTTATTCGCCCTATTTTGACTTAAGGTGAAGTTTCCATTAATTTCAAGGTTCTTGATGCGTTTGTACTTCGCTTCAATCTCTATTCCTCGACGGTAACTGTCCTTTACATTCGTTCGGGTATAACCCCCAACGTCGTTAATCTGACCAGTCAATACCAATTGATTATTAAAATCCATGTAGTATAGTGTTCCTTTCAAGATCAATCCCCTGGTTTGCCAGGTATACCCCACTTCATAATCCATTAAAGCTTCGGATTTAGGCCGACTGCTTGGGGTAGATTCTCGGAAATCCCTGCGCACGGGTTCACGATTGCTCCGACCCACAGAAGCATAGAATTGATGATTTGCTTTTAACTGATAAAATACAGCGGCTTTCGGATTGAAAAAGTGAAAGTCAACATTTTGTGTGACATCTTTCAATTCGCCTGAAACAAAATCCAAGCCCAAAAACTCATAATTTACATACCTATATTGCATGTCAAGGATCCACTGAAACTTTTGTTTGCGCTGTTGTAGTTTGGCATAATGGCTGAATTCAAATTTATTTCCAAGCTCATCATAGTAGCGATCACCCAAGTCGCTATCGGATGCAAAACGCGACCAAATCACCTCACCAAAATGTGCACCGCGGTAGTTATTGATTGCCCCGCCCGTAGTCAGTTGAACTCCTTGACCCTGATACGTTAGGGCATAAACGGAACCTATAAAGTGATTGTCGAGCCACCTTCTGCGAATCAAATCGGAAGTGGTAATGGTATCTCCGCCAAGAATCACGGGACTCATTTGATAGGTGGATAACTCATCATCGGTTCGGTACTCTTCATAATACCCACGTCCATAGGTGTAATGACCTGCACCGTTCAATACCCATTTTTGATTTTTAAAGCGATGGGTTAAGTGCAACTGGTAATTATCTTGTTGGTAATGGTCCACCTGGTTTTGATAGGTGTAATAATTGTAGGTTCTTCCCGAATTCAACAAATTTTGACGTTCCGCATCGGACAATCCATTGCGATCAGCATAGGCATTTCGGTCGGCGGCATTGCCAAAGACCACACTTTCCGGGGTACCATACCACGACTGATAGGTGATTTCTTTTCCACTGAAAGCGACCCCTTTGAGCACAGTTTGTTTTCCAACCCAACCGGCGCTAAGGTACCACGAACGAAGGTTTGAAGAGGCTCGGTCAATGTAGCCATCAGACCCAATGCGCGACAATCGCGTTTCCACAAAATACTTCCCTTTAATTAGCCCAGTATTGGCTTGAATCGAAGTTTTGAAGGAGTTGAAGGAACCGTAGCTAACATCTAACTTTCCCGTTGCTTGGTCGCTAATGTCGTTGGTTTTCATGTTCAAGGAAGCTCCAAAAGCGGCGGCACCGTTGGTAGAAGCGCTCACGCCCCGTTGAAAATCGATGGACTGGGTGGAGGAGACTAAATCGGGCATGTTCACCCAATACACATCATGCGATTCAGGATCATTTACAGGAATTCCATTGATGGTAACATTCAGGCGGGAAGCATCAATTCCACGTACTCGAATTCCACTGTAACCGATGCCATTTCCTGCATCGGAGGTGGTAACTACCGATGGCATTTGATCGAGTAAAAAAGGAATATCTTGTCCCATATTTTTAGCATTCAACCCTTCTTTTTCGATCTTCGTGTGGTTGGTGGCTTCTGAGGGGAGGCGAATCGCAATGCAGGCCACCTCATCGAGTTTTTTACTGGTAAATGGCAGCACAATGCGCACGGTGTCTTTGTCGGGAGAAGGCATAGATTTTGGAACCTTACGCGGGTTAATCTGAACAGACATCGCACCATAACCGGGTTGATCTACCGAGATGATTTCGATTCCGTTCACCTCGTCCAAGGTAAACACGCCTTTGTTGTCGGTACTCACTGACTTGCCATCGGAGCGAAGAATTCGAACACCCGATAAGGGTTGGTATTTTTCATCGGTAACTTTACCAACCATGATGGTTTGTCCCTGAGCCATCAGGGCACATAACATATAAAAAACAATTACCTTTCCTTTCATAATAAACATATTATGACAAGTCAAGGGGCAAACTTGTACGTGATTAAAAAACCTCCTCCCGTCGCAGGAATTACCCTGATCCGGTACAATGGGTATAATCTCAGCCTTTCGGCACCCCTTAGAGAACGATACAAAATTAAATAGAAAACAATCTACTTCAACAAAAGTTTTGCAATCTGCACCGCATTGGTGGCCGCGCCTTTGCGTAAATTATCGGCTACAATCCACATATTCAAGGTGTTCGATCTTGTGAAATCCCGTCGGATGCGCCCCACAAAAACAGCATCTTTTCCTTCGGCAAACTTAGGCATGGGATATTCGAAAGACTCCAAGTTATCCTGAACTACGATGCCTGGGGTTTGTTCCAAGAGCGATCGCACTTCGTCCAATTCAAATTCGGAGTTCAATTCTATATTAACCGCTTCGGAATGTCCTCCAACCACCGGGACGCGCACGGCGGTAGCAACAACATCAATCGAAGGGTGCAAAATCTTTTTGGTCTCATTAGTGAGTTTCATTTCCTCTTTAGTGTATCCATTGTCTAAAAAGCTATCGCATTGCGGAATGCAATTCTTGTCGATTGGATAATGATACGCCATATCGCCCGAGATTCCAGCGCGCTCATTTTCCATTTGCTGAACCGCCTTAACTCCCGTACCCGTGATGCTCTGATAGGTAGAAACTATGACGCGATTTACCCCAAACCGTTTATGTAAGGGAGCTAAGACCATTACCAATTGTATCGTACTGCAGTTGGGATTCGCAATGATTAAATCTTGTGATGTTAATTGATCCCCGTTGATTTCGGGAACGACAAGCTTTTTCGTTGGGTCCATGCGCCATGCCGATGAATTATCAATCACCACAGTGCCCACTTCCGCAAACTTCGGTGCCCATTCCAAGGAAGTTTCGCCTCCTGCCGAGAAAATGGCTAGGTCTAATTTCAAGTCAACGGCGGTTTGCATCCCGATGACTTTGTGGCCCCCCCCTTTAAAAACAACTTCCTTTCCGACAGAATTCTCGGAGGCCACAGGGTAAAATTCCGTAACAGGAAAGGCTTGTTCCTCCAATACTTGCATCATTACATTGCCTACCATTCCGGTGGCACCTACCACAGCTATGCGCATGACTTAACGTTATTATAATTTGATGAAAAGCAATTTTTGAAGGTAAAGTTATACATTTGAAGTATCATAACGACCTTGAATGAACTTGCGCCTTCTTTTATTGCCCATAACTTTCATCCTTACCAGTGTATTTTACGCACAAGTTTCGGATAACTTCACCGATGGAGATTTTACCCAGAACCCTTCATGGCAAGGAACTAATGCTGATTTTACGGTCAATGCGAGTGGAGAGCTGCAGCTCAACAGTTTGGCAGCAGCGACCTCCTACCTTTCCATCCCCCACCTCTTAGCCAACCTCAACGACAAAGAATGGCAAATCAAGGTGCGACAGACCTTTGCCCCTTCTTCGAGTAATTATGGTCGGGTGTACCTCACTTCGGATAATGCCAACCTCAGCCTTTGCCAAAACGGCTATTACCTCCAATTTGGTGAAACCGGTTCCACCGATGCCATTCGTCTTTTCAACTTGACCAACGGGGTAGCAACGCAGATTTGTGCCGGTCCTGACGGACAAATATCCTCAACCTGCAATGCGAGCGTGAAAGTAAAGCGGAGTGCAGCCGGCACATGGACCCTGTATGCTGATATGGCAGGAGGAATCAATTACAGCCTTCTTGCTACGGGAAACGATGCCTCGAACCTTATAGGAACACATTTTGGCGTTCTCTGCACTTACACCATCAGCAATGCCACAAAATATTACTACGACAATGTATATATTGGAAATGAAATTCTAGATGTGACTCCTCCGAATTTGGTAAGTGTTACTCCAATTTCTCCTGTTCAAATAGATGTATTATTCGACGAATCGGTCACCTTAGCTACGGCTCAAAACATCGTCAATTATTCGTTCAATCCCAGCCTAACCTTGAGCAATCTCACACAAGATGGGGTGAATACCGCCTTAGTGCACGGAACGCTTTCGACTCCCTTGGTCAATGGCACAAATTATTCGGCTACCGCTAATGGAATTACCGATTTAAGTGGAAATACCTCCGGAGCTACCTCCGTTAATTTTCAATACCTCGTATCGGACAGTGCGGTCAAAGGGGACCTGATAATCACTGAGTTTTTTCCGGATCCGAGTCCTGTAATCGGTCTTCCGGCCGTGGAATACGTGGAAATCTACAATGCAAGTGCCGGTAAAATATTCAACCTTAGCGGATATCGGATTACCGATGGACCCTCCAACGGGCTTATCACGGGTGGCTGGATTTTACCGGGGGAGTACAAGGTGCTCACTGCCACGGCGAACATTCCCTTGTTTACCAACACCACGGCTCTCGGGGTGACCAGTTTTCCTTCGTTGAACAATGCTGGGGATACGGTATTACTAAAAAATCCGAACAACCTACCCCTTGATCTTGTGGTTTACACCGATGCTTGGTATAAGGATCCGATAAAACAAGACGGTGGATTCAGCTTAGAACTCATTAATCCGAACGATCCATGTTCCGATGAAAACAACTGGACTGCTTCGAATGATGCCAGTGGTGGAACACCTGGGTTGGTGAATTCTGTGTATGACTTAACACCGGACACCCAAGCTCCGAGCATTTCCTTGATGGTCGCATCAGCGCCCAACTATCTGCAAATTTGGTTCGACGAAGGCATGGATTCTAGCAGCTTAGTAAATGCCTTGTATCAATTCAGCCCAGCACTTACGCCGAGCATGATTTACGCCAATGGAACGTTTACGAATACGGTCATTCTTCAGTTTGTCGAAAATTTAGCGCCGTCTCAAATCTACACCTTGACCCTTCAAAATGCCGCGGATTGCTGGATTAATTCACAAACCTTGGTTGGGCAGTTTGCATTAACTGAAACACCACTCGGAGGTGAAATCATCGTCAATGAAATTTTACAAAACCCATACAACGGTGGACAAGATTGGATTGAGTTGTACAACAACTCCAACAAGATTTTTAATTTAAAAAACCTACAATTGGCCAATTTTGACAACGATACGATTGCAAACTTTAAAACTGTTGGTACTAATTTCATATTGAAACCAGGTGCTTTTGCAGTGCTTGGCAAGGATTCTTCCTTTGTTAAACAAAACTATCCATTTCATGGGGTTGGAACCTTTGTGTATGCCGAGTTGCCCAGTTATAACAACGACTCAGGAAGTGTATACCTGTTCAATGAAAATCATACGCTATTGGACTTAGTGAAATACTCCAACGAATGGCAATTTCCACTTTTGGATGATGTGGATGGTGTTTCCTTGGAGCGTCTAGACCCGAATGGCTTATCCAGCGATGGGATGAACTGGCACAGTGCCGCAGAAGCGGTGAAATTCGGTACCCCAGGATTGAAAAATTCTCAGTACTTACCAGTGACCGTAAATGGGAGTTTTTCCTTGGAAAGCGACCTTTTTTCGCCGGACATGGACGGTTATTTAGATGTGATGCAAGCCACCTACAGCATGGCGCAACCAAGTTGTTTAGGCACGGTCACCATTTATGACGAACGCGGTAGGTTGATCAGAACTTTGTTCAAAAACCAATTATTGGGCAGCAACGGAAATTTTTCATGGAACGGAGTGAAAGACGACCAAACCAAGGCCTCCATTGGCGTTTATGTCATCGTTTTTGAGGCGTTCTCCTTGGACGGTGGACTGCTCTTTACGGGCAGAAAAGCGGTTACGTTAGCAGGTAATATCTAAGCATGTTTTCGGCAGGAAAAAAGAACTGGATCAAGAAATTCTTTGCCCTCGTCAAAGAGGATAAAATTACCCTGCTTGGTCTTGAAACACAGGAATCCAAAGAAAATACCCTTCGATTGGTTTGCGAACATAGCGGTCTCTTGTACGGCGTCCCCAACAAGAACATCTATACGAATCACTTGGTGGAACACTCGACCCGAACCGAAAAGTTACAATTGTTATTTTTTGAAGGCCTGCTATTAACCTATACCCTAAACCACCCCGGGGCCATTGATCAAGAGGACTTTCTTCAATCCCTTTGCTCTTTTTTTAAACTCGAATTAAGTCCCTCGAAAACTTGGTTGGGAAGAAAAAAAACTCCGGACAAAGCACTGCTCATTGAACGAGCCATCGATGAGCGAATTCGAGTGCAAAGTTCGTATATCGATAAGAATTATTGGTTCAATCATTTAACTAATCCCTTTCTCTTCATTGATGTTATCGCCTACCACGACTTTCTTCAAGGAAAAGAACAAGCGGATGACGAACGCCAATCGTCGATTGAATTATGCCTAACGATTATTGCAGGCATTCGACAAAAGGCAAAAGCTCAAGGGGTTCATTTTTCTGAAAAGCTTTTCAAAAACTTACAGAATAGCTCAAGTTTGAGCGATGGACACATCGCTCTTTTAGGTGCAATGTCCCTGGAGGATTCCTCATATCAAACGGCAAAACAAGCCTTATTTCAACAAGAGTTGCTCTTGTACTTTACCTTGCACTTTTTAGCCTTACTGCATTACCGGCACGACGAAAACCCTGAAACGCCCTCCGAATTCATGGTAGAAGTCGGCACAGAACTGGGGTTGAACAGAGAAAAAATCGACGAAATTTTCTGGGAATACCGCGCCTCCCTGAGCGCCCACTCGGAATCATTTTACAACTTGTTGTCGGAATCTGAAACCAAGGTCATAACCACCCATTTGTCGAGAAAGTACCGACGTGTACTCGGGCGTAACAAGGACCGTCTCGTACAAGAACTTAAAGAAAGTCAAGAGTTAGTGTACCTCATCCGGCAATCGGCCTTGAGGGAATTAACTCCGGAGGAAAAGGAAAAAGTCAGAACGCAATCCCTAGATCTCATGAAAACAGTACCAAGCATCGGAATCTATTTGCTTCCAGGTGGGGCATTGTGGCTGCCTTTGGTGCTTAAACTAATTCCCGATTTACTCCCTTCCGCCTTTAAAGAAAATGAGGTAGAGGAGAAGAAATAGCAGACTACTACCCCACCTAACCCAATAGAAAAACGTTTTCTTTGGCGATGAACCCATTTTCGTACCGCATTTTTTTTCTTGTTTTAGTTAGTATCTTTTGTTCATGCACTAAACAGAAAACTTTGCACCAAGACTTCACGCTTAAAATAAACCAGCGTGTGCGCATATCTACCGGGTCGTCTTTGCTGAACATTAAATTTTCAGACTTGGTTCAAGATTCTCGATGTCCGCCCGAAACCTACTGCACCTGGGAGGGGAAGGCTATCATTGCCCTTGAAATAAACGATTCCACCGTTACACTTGGTGATACCTCGATGGTTTACGACTACGGTACACATCAAATTCAACTTAAAAGCGTTGAATATCCCAGTAAGCGAACCTTTGGCAAGGAAAGGCATTGTACTATAACCCTACGCGTTGATTAGCCCTATGAAATACCCATACATCCTCCTGTTTTGCCTGTTAATCCTGGGTTGCTCCAAAAAACAAGCACGCATTCCCATCGAAGGAAAAATTGGCGTGGCCTTGCACGGAAATGGTCCATTGATTTACGCACAAACGTTGAATGTATATGGAAGCAGCGGATACCGCATTCAATCGGTTGTTCGAAAAAAAGGTAAAGAGCTCCATATTGAATTCAAGCATGTGCTTGCACCAGAAGCCGGGTTTACGGTACTTTCCCCTGCAGATGTTTACCTGGCCTTGCCCAACTTACCCGATGGAACCCATCGCGTAGTGTTTACGCTCAACGATCAACAAACCAACGCAACGCTCTTCCTTGGTGAAACCGATAGCCTTTATGTTGAGGCTGGAGGTGAAGTGATTCCCTTCTAGGTTCGAAAAACCCATTTTAAAGTTCAGCGCTCGATTTAGGGCCAATACCTAAGCAACCCAAGAAATTTAACAGGTCACCCCCCGTTTGCTGACTTATTTTCGTTACTTTCAAATAGAAGGAAAAACTATTGGGTACACCAGATGAGGCATGGATTATTGGGTCGAAGCAATTCGACCGTAAAAGTCAATTGGCTTTGTACAACTATTGTTTTCCGATTCTACAGCGTTCTGCACGCAAATTCTTCAGTACGGATGAAGAACTCATGCATGTGATCAACGGATCGTTCATTAAAATCATTCAAAACCTACACCGCTACGAACAGTTAAATTTCAATGCTTGGATTAAACGCATTTGTACCAATGTATCCATTGATTACCTGCGCAAACACAAGCGGTACAAGCAGACGTTTCTTGTGTCACCCGCTGAAGGATTTTTTGAAACCGCTGATGCTCCTTCCATAGAATCAGAGATTGAGAAAGAATACCTGGAAAACTTACTGCTTCACCTGAGCGCCCCGTGTAGAATTGTAT
>Ga0209770_10000415_pt1 | contig 23584 bp, 18 predicted proteins | sample LauGreSu1BDMLBDD_2_FD_187572 | JGI IMG/M metagenome (GOLD analysis project Ga0209770, IMG submission 187572) | Freshwater lake microbial communities from Lake Michigan, USA - Su13.BD.MLB.DD (SPAdes) (version 2) | ecosystem: Environmental > Aquatic > Freshwater > Lake | place: Lake Michigan, USA...
GTTCGAGCGCGCCATCATCTACGCGACGGGCATGGCGAACATCCGGGATGTGATTCCGTTCCCGCGCGCCCCGAAGACCGCGAGCTTCTGACGCCGCACCCGACCAATGAGAAGAGCCCGGCGGTTGCGCGCCGGGCTCTTGTTCGAATTCGGATGACCGTCGACTCACATCTTGAGGTCGAAGCCGACGACCGTCTTCGCGCCGTCCTCGGCCTCGATCTCGATCCAGAGCTTCGAGTCCGCCGGAAGCGGGTCGGACACCTCGGCGTGCGTGTGCCAGTTGTCCTTCTCAAGCTCGGCCTTGGCCTTGACCGCGCCCTTGGCGTCCTCGGTGCCGACCCAGAAGCGCACCGACGCGACCTTCGCGCCGCCGGTCACCCAGACATCGATCGGCGCGTCGCCGCCGGGCTTGATCTCACCGTCGCGCGAGGCCTTGATCTTGAAGCCGCCGGCCTCCTGCTCCCCGAGTTCGGTCGTCGCGCCGTGTCCGTGGTCGGACTGGCCCGCGTCGGCGTGCGCGTGGTCGTGGCCACCTTCGTGATCGTGGTCGTGGTCGTGGTCGTGCGCCTCCGCGGCCGGTGCGGCGGGCTTGTCGCCGCCGCCGCACGAGGCGAGCGGAAGCATGGCGAGGGCGTAGAACGATGCGGTCGCAAGAGCGGTCAGCGGCTTCATGTGGACTCCTTGATGCGGAACGCGAGCGCATAGCCCGCAGGTACGACGAAGAGATTGAGGACCGTCGACGAGACGAGCCCTCCGAGGACGACGATGGCGAGGGGCGCGAGGAGCTCGCTTCCGGGCTTGTGCCCGGAGAGCGCGAGCGGGATGAGCCCGAGGGCGGCGGTGAGCGCGGTCATGAGGATCGGCACCAGGCGCTCGATCGATCCGCGGACGACCGACTCCGCGCGCGTGCAGCCCTCGCGCTCCTCGAGATGCGCATAGTGGTTCACGAGCAGGATGCCGTTGCGCACCGCGATGCCGAAGAGCGTGATGAACCCGACCATCGTCGGGATCGAGAAGATCGGCGTCGTTCCCTCAGGCGCGGTCAGCGCGATCGCGGCGACGCCGCCGATGAGCGCGAGCGGGAGGTTGAGCATCACCAGCGCCGCGGTGCGTGCGCGGCCGGTCGCGGCCTGGAGCAGCACGAACATCAGGATGCCCACGATCGCGCCCATCGAGAGGATCGTGCGGCTCGCCGACTGCTGCGCCTCGAACTGCCCTCCGTAGCGGACGGTGCAGCCGGCGCGCGCGACGATTGGATCGACCTTCTCCCGCACGGCCGCCACGAGGTCCCCGAGGTTGTGGCCGTCCGCGATGTTCGTCGAGACGATCGCCTTTCGCTGCGCGTTCTCGCGGGCGATCAGGTTGCTCGTGCGCTCGGGGCCGATGTCGGCCACCTCGCGAAGCCGCACGGGGGCGCCTCCCGCGCCGCGGAGCACGAGCTCGCCGATCTGGTCGACCCGCGCGCGTTCCTCCTCGGCGAGGCGGACGACGATCTCGAGCCGCTGCGTCCCCTGGCTCACCTCCGCGACGCGCTCGCCGTGAAGCGCCTGCTGCACCTGCCGCGCCGCGGATGCCGGCGTCAGTCCCGCCGCAGCGAGGTCCTGCGGCCGGTACCGAATCGGCAGCGAGGTGACCAGCACCTCGCGGTTCGCGTTGACATCGCGCGTCCCCGGCACCGTGCGCAGGGCGGACTCGACCTCCCGCGCGACCGCGCGGAGGACATCGAGATCGCTTCCGAAGATGTCGATCGCGATCGCCGCGGGCGTCCCGGAGAGGATGTGCGAGAGCCGGTGCTCGATCGGCTGTCCAATCATCGTGCTGATGCCCGGGACATCCGCGATGATCCGGTCGATGGCGGCGCGCACGGCGCCAGGCTCCGCCTCCTCGCGCATCGTCACCTCGATCTCGGAGAAGCTCACGGGCTCCGCGTGCTCGTCGCGCTCTGCGCGGCCCGTGCGGCGCGTGACGCTCGACACGCCCTCCACCGCGACGAGCCGCGACTCCACGCCGCGCGCAAGCCGGTCGCTCTCTGCAAGGGAGGTGCCCGGCGGCGCCATGAGGAACACGGTGAAGGTCCCCTCGCGGAAGCTCGGCAGGAACGATGTCCCGAAGCCCGACGCGTACGCGACCGAACCCGCCGCGAGCAGGAGCGCGCCGAGGAGGACCGCGAGCCGGCGCCGGAGCGCGGCGCGCAGCAGCGGCTCATACCGCGCCTTGAGCCACCGCACGAGCGCGCTCTCGCCGTGCGCGCCCGCCGCACTGCGCGCGAACATCAGGCGGCACATCGCGGGCGTGACCGAGAGCGCCACGACAAGCGACGCGAGGATCGACACGATGTAGGCGATCCCGAGCGGCTGGAAGAACCGCCCCTCGAGTCCCGCGAGGAAGAGCAGCGGCACGAAGACCATGCAGATGATCACCGTCGCGAACACGACCGACGAGCGGATCTCGTTGCTTGCCTCGAACACCACATCGCTCACCGGGCGACGCGACTCCGCGGGCAGCGCCGCGTTGAGCCGGAGCCGTCGCAGGACATTCTCGACATCGATGATCGCGTCGTCGACGAGCTCGCCGATCGCGACGGCGAGTCCGCCGAGCGTCATGACATTCACCGACAGCCCGAGCGCCCAGAGCGCGAGCAGCGCGACCGCAAGCGACAGCGGAAGCGCGGTGAGCGTGATCATGGTCGCGCGCGCGTCGAGCAGGAAGAGGACGAGGATGATCGCGACGATCACGCTCGCCTCCACGAGGATCCGCACGACATGGCTCACGGCGCGCTCGATGAAGCGCGCGGCCCGGAACGGATCGCGGTTCAGCGTCATCCCTGCGGGCATCGCCTTCTCGAGTCCGTCGAGCGCGAGGTCGAGCTCCCGCGTGAGCTCAAGCGTGTTCGTTCCCGGGGACTTCTGCACGCTCACGACGACCGCCGGCGCGCCGCGGTCTGCCGCCGTGCCGCGACGCGGCGCCGCGCCGATGCGGACCTCGGCGACATCGCCGATCGCGACCGGCGTGCCGCCGTCCATGCGGACGAGGGTGCGCGCGATGTCGTCCGCGCCGTGCACGCGGGCCATCTGGCGGATCGGCAGCTCCTGGTTGCCGACATCCGCGAGATAGCCGGCCGTCGCCGTGCTGTGCGCGCCGCGCGCGGCCTCGACCACCTCGTCGATCGACACGCCATGCAGCGCGAGCCGCTCCTGGCTCACCTCGACCTGGTACTGCGGCAGCTCGCCCCCGATCGCGACGACCTGCGCCACGCCCGGCACCGCGAGCAGCCGGTTCCGCAGCGTGAACTCGGCCCATGCGCGCACCTCGAGCGGCGTCGCGCGCCCGTCGGGCGAGCTCACGGCGACGAGCATCACTTCTCCGGTGATGCTCGTGACCGGCGTGATCTCCGCGTGCACGCCTTCCGGAAGACCCTCGCGCACCGCCGAAAGCCGCTCGGCAACGAGCTGGCGCGCTCGGTAGATGTCCATTCCCCAGTCGAACTCGACCCACACGATCGAGAGGCTCGTGGCGCTCGAAGACCGCACGCGTCGCGCGCCGGCGAGCCCGTTCACCGCGGTCTCGATGGGAAAGGTGACGGACGACTCGACCTCGTCGGCCGCGAAGCCGGGCGCCTCCGACATGATCACCACCGTCGGCGCGTTGAGCTCGGGGAAGACATCGACCGGCATCTCGCGGAGCTTCAGGCCGGCGAGCAGGACGACGAGCCCGGCGAGCGCGATCACCAGCGACGACTGCCGCAGCGAGAACCCGATCAGGCGCGACAGCATTCAGTGGTCCTCCGCGTGGAAGGTTCCGTCCGGGTGGAAGTGCCCCCCCTTCGGCGCGCCGCCGGACGAGCTCGTCGCGAGCAGCAGCTGGTAGTTCCCCGCCACGACGATCTCGTCGCCCTCGCGCACGCCGCTCCGGATCTCGACCCAGCGCCCGTCGTCGATCCCGAGGTCGGCCTCGAGACGAATGGCCTTGTCCGGATTCCTCGGGTCCCGGCGGAAGACGACGGGCGTCACCCCGTCGCGCACGACCGCCGCGAGCGGGATCGACAGCGATCCGGCTGCGGTGCCGTCGAGCGTGACCTCGAGGCTCGCGGCGACGCCCGCGCGCGTCCAGCCCGAGACGCTGGCCGGCGTGACCACGAGGTCGATCGTTCGGCCATCGGGATCCGCGGTCGCGGAGAGCGCCAGCGTGCCCCCGATCGGCGCGATGCCAGAGCCCGCGCTCGGCGCCGCGATCCGCACGGGCAGCCCGTCGCGCAGACGCGTGAGGTCGCCCTGAAGCGCGCGCGCCCGGAAGCGCACCTGCTCCGGCTGCACGACCGAGAGAACCTCCGCCGACTCCTCGACAAGCCCGCCCTGCGAGACATCGAGATGCTCGACCACGCCGTCCGCGAGCGCGCAGACGACCAGGCCGGCTCCGTCCGGCGCAGTGCACGCGGCGCCCGCGAGCGCCGCCCCGCGGCGCGCCTCGAGCGCACGGAGTCGGGCGCGCGCCTCCTTCTCCTCCGCCTCGAGGATGGCGTCCTTCTCCATCACCTCCGCGAGATCCGCCTGCGTCGCGTTCAGCGTCGCGCGCGCCTCGGTGAACTGCGACGCGCTCCCGCCGCCCGCGGCCCGGAGCTCCTCGAGCTGCCTCAGGCGGCCCTGCCAGAGCTCGACCTTGTCGGCGAGGCTGCGCTCGTGGACGCGGTGGGCGTCCCGGATCGGTCCCATCGAGGCGACCTTCGCCTCGGTGGCGGTGATCTCCTCCCCGAGCGCGCGCCAGCCCGGCGCATCGATGCGGAAGAGCGGAGTGCCTCTGGCGACGCGCTCGTACTGCGCGACGAGCAGCTCGACACGGCCGCCGAACGGCGCGCGGTACTCGCGCACCGCCGTGGGGAGGAGCTCGAAGCGGCCAGGCAGGCGCAGCGTGCGCGCGACCTCGCGCGACTCGACCTTCGCGAAGGTCATGCCGAGGTTCCGGCGGACCGCGTCGGGGATGTCGATGCGGTTGGTGGGCGCGGCCGCGGCCTCCGCAGGCTGCGTCGCCGGCGCCGACGGGCCGGTCGCCGCGTCGCGGCATGCGGCGGGCAGGATGGCGAGCAGCGCGGCAAGCGCGCGCGTCACGGCGGGGTTCATGGCGACCTTCCTTCCGCCGGCGCACCGGCTGGTCCTGCGATCTCCTCGATGTCGACGGCCGCAAGGGACTCGTCACGGCGCGCCGCGATGAGCTGCCGCTTCGCGTCGAGCTGCTGCTTGAGGCTCTCGAGGAGGATGAGCGTGTTCACCTCGCCGAGCCGGGCGACCTCGCGCGCCTCGGCGTACTGCGTTTCGACAAGCGGAATCAGCGTCGACTCGACGAACTCGCGCTGGAGCACCGCGGCGCCGAGCCGCTCCTCCGCAGAGAGAAGCTCCCCGAGCGCGCGCTCGAGCGCATGCTCGGCGCGACCGCGCGCGAGCTCGCGCGCCGCCTCGGCCTCGGCGATCCCGCGCCGGTTTCCGTTGAAGACCGGCAGCGTGACGCCGATCCCAAGGACCGCCTGCGTGTCGCCGTCCTGCTCGCCGTATCCGGGCGCGAGCTCGAGATCGGGCCACTGCGCCCGGATCTCGCCCGCGAGCCGGTGCTCGGCGACCTCATGCTCGGCGCGCGCCACGGCGATCGCGGGCGATGTGCGCGCGATGCGCGCGACGAGCTCCTGCGGCGACTCCCAGCCGACCGATGCGAGGTCGCCGAATCCAGCTGCGAATCTGCGTCCGGCGCTCGGAGGCAGTCCGAGGAGCGCCTCGATGTCGTGCGTCGTGCGCGCGAGCTCCGCCTCGGTGGCGCGCAGCGCGGCCCGGAGCTTCGCGTCCTCGATGCGCAGGATGCGCGCCTCGATGCGCGCGATCTCGCCGGCGTGCTCCATGCGGTCGACGATGGCGAGCACCTGCGCGGCGCGCTCGAGGAACCCGCGGTTCGCGTCGGCCTCCGCCGCGAGCGAGGCGCGGCGGATCCACAGCCGCCGGAGCGAGGCGACGGTGCGCCACTCCTCGGCCGCGATGCGCGCGAGCTGCGCGGCGTGCACGGCGCCGGCCTCGGCGCGCTCGAGCTCGAGCCTGCCGGAGAGCGGCACGGTCAGCGCGATCGAACCGATCGCCTCGACGCCGGCAGCTGCGCCTCCGACGATCCTCGTGAGGTCGACGCCGAGCGTCGGATCGCGCCAGAGCCCGGCGTGGTCGGCGCCCGCGCGGGTCACGCCGGCCTCGAGGCGGGCGGCGCGCAGGTCGGCGTTGAAGACGAGGGCGATCGCCTCGGCCTCGGCAAGCGAGACGCCGTCGGTCGGATCGAACGCGCCGGACTCCGGGGCACGCGCCTGCAGCCGCTCGCGGAAAACGGCGAGGGACGGTCCGTCGATCGCACGGACGAGGAAGTCGCGCTGCGTCTCGTCGAGCGCGAGCGGCCTCGGCTCGTACGATCGGCAGCCGCACGCGAGAATCAGCGGCAGGGCCGCGATGGCGGGAATCGTGACATGTCTCATGGTTGCGCGACTCAAGGATGCATGGTCCTGAAGTGAACTCGACGGCAGCGCGCGGAGGCGGCCGTTCGGTTCAGATCAGGAGTCGCATCGATTCGCGCGCGAGGCACTGGTCGCTCGTCGCGAAGCACCACGGAGGCGGCGCTTCACGGGGCCTGTCGCCCGTGCCGCGCTCGCTTCCGGGCGCGCCGATGGCGAGCGCCGGCGCGAGCAGGCGCAGCGCGGCGAGCCGCAGCTCGGCGCGGTCGCGCGAACCGCCTGCATGGTCGGGCACGGCGATGTGGAAATGCGCGCAGCACTCGTCGTGCGCCTCCGCAGCGCACGCGAATGAACCGCGCTCGTATGGGCGCGAACCACCGAGCGCGTCGCCCTGCGTGTGACCGTGCGTGTGACCGTGCGTGTGACCGTGCGTGTGACCGTGATGCGCGGGCGTGCAGGAGCCATCCCGGCCGGATTCGGCGCAACGGTGGGCGTGCGAATCGTGGGCGTGGGGGTGGGCGTGGCCGGGGCCGTGGCTCGGACCCGTGCAGCACTCCGCGACGATGCACAGCACCCGCCCCGGCGACATGCCAACGCAGACCTGCGCGAGCAGGAGCAGCGGAAGCAGCGTTCGGAGCACGGCATGGCGCATGAAGGCCGGGATGCTATCGCCCGGAAATCGCGGCGTGTCAAGGCAATGCATCCGATCGCCGTCGAAAACCGCCCGGTTTCGTACCATCACGCCATGTTCACCTGCAACATCGACCGGCGTGGGAGGACGCTCCGCCTCGTGCTCGGCGCGTTCCTCGAGTCCATCGGAATCCTGCTCGGGATCCTCTGGTTCCTCGAGTGGACCCCGGCCTGGACACTCTGGCCGGCGCTCGGAGTGTGGCTCTCCGGGATCTTCGTGATGATTGAGGCGCTTCTTGGCTGGTGCGCTGTCCGTGCGATGGGTTTCCGGACTCCGGTGTGACATGGAGACCGGCGAGTACACCGAGAACCTGACCGACCTGCTCAACGCAGCCGCCGAGGGCGACGCGGACGCGACCGACCGCGCGTGGCGCACGATCTACGCAGAGATCCACCAGATGGCCCGGCGCGCCTGCAGCGCCGAGGGCACGCGCGCGAACCTCCAGCCCACGCTCCTGGTGCACGAGCTCTTCCTGAAGATGTTCGGCCCGGATGTCGCCAGGACGAAGTGGGACGACCGCCGGCACTTCTGGGGGGCTGTCGGCCGCGCGATGGGGCAGTTTCTCGTCGATCTCGCGCGGACCGAGGGGCGCCTGCGGCGCGGGGGCGGCCGCACGCGGGTTCCGATCGAGGTTGCGGCCGGCGAGCTCGAGGATGTCACGCGCGCGCTGTCGCCGCTCGCGGTCGCCGCGATCGAAGCGCTCGACCAGCTCGAGCGCGAGAGCCCGGAGTGCGCGGAGGTCGCCCGGATGAGGTTTCTCTCGGGCTTTTCGATCGAGCAGACGGCGATCCTGCTCGATATCGCGCCGCGGACCGTGAGCAAGCGCTGGCACTTTGCCCGCGCGTGGCTTCGCCGTGCGATCAGCGACGGACCGTGACGCATGGAGTCGCGATGGCAGAGCCTCCGACCCCCGACCCGATCCGCGCCCGCGAGCGGCAACAGGCCGCGGAGGACATCTTCGAGTCGGCGCGGACGCTCCCGGAGGCGGCGCGCGACGCGGTGATCGACGCGGCGACGCAGGATGCGTGGGTGCGCGCCGAGGTCCGCTCGCTGCTCAGGTTCGACGGCCCGACCATCGCGACGCACGGCGGCCGGCGAGAGCTCGACCCTGCGGCGTGCCTCGGGCTCTCTGCAGACGGGTTCACGCTGCGACGCGTGATCGGAGTCGGCGGCATGGGCACGGTCTTCGAGGCCGACCAGCAGCTGCCCGCCCGCAAGGTCGCGTTCAAGGTCCTGCACGGCGCCGCGACGCGGGCGTCCGCGGTCGCGCGCTTCCGCAAGGAATCCGAGTTCCTCGCGCGGCTCGACCACCCGCACATCGCGCGCGTCATCTCGGCGGGGACGCTGCATGTCCCTGCAGACGGCACGGCATGGCCGTACTTCGCGATGGAGCTCGTGCCCGGCGGGCGCAGCATCACGCGCTGGGCGCGGGAGTCGGGCGCGAGCCGCCGCGAGATCGCCGGCAAGCTGGCGACGGCGTGCGACGCGGTCGGATCGGGCCACCGGCTCGGCGTCATCCACCTCGACCTGAAGCCTGGGAACCTGCTCGTATCCGAGCACGGCACGCTGCGCGTCATCGACTACGGGATCGCGCGATCGCTCGAGGGCGAGGCGGGCGCGGGCGCGGGCGGCTCCTTCGCGGGCACTCCGCAGTACATGAGCCCGGAGCAGCTCGTGCGCGGCGCGCATGTCGATTCGCGCGCCGATGTGTATGCGCTCGGGCTGATCCTCTTCGAGCTGCTGACCGACCGCGTTCCCTATGACACGCGCGGCGCGGCGCTCGCGGAGGTCGCGTCGATCGTGAGCGATTCGACTCCGGTCGATCCGCGGCTCGTCGACTCCACGGTTCCGGGCGGGCTCGCGGCGATCGCGATGAAGGCGCTCTCCAAGCGGCGCGACGATCGGTACGGAACGGCGTCGGAGATGGGCGACGACATCCGGCGCTGGCTCGCGGACGAGCCGCTGCTCGCGGAGCGCGGGGGCATGCGCGACTCGATCCGTCGGCTCATCCGGCGAAACAGGCCGGTCGCGGCGCTGATCTTCGTCGCACTGGCCGCGATCGCGGTCGGCGCGGTCGCATCGGTGTACGCCGCCATCCACGCCACGCGCGCGTCGCGGCGGCTCGAGTCCGTCGCGGACCGTGCGCTCCTCCAGTCCGCGGTCGCGGCGCTTCGTCTGGGCGACCTTGCGGAGATGACCCGCGCGATGTCCGCGATCCCGGCCGGCCGCGCGGGGTGGGAGTTCCGCCATCTCGCGAGCCGTGCGAGCGGTGTCGAGCTGCTCGCCCGGTCCCGCCGCGAGATCCTGCGCGTCGCCTCGATCCCGGCGACGGACGAGGTGGTCATCGGACTCACCGGCGGATTCGTCGGCGTGGTCGATGCAGGGCGCCGGACGCCCGGCGAGATCCACGACGCGCGGCGGTTCAGGCCCGAGGGACAGAGCGAGTCGATGTACTTCGTGTCGGTCGCGGCATCGCCCGACGGCCAGACGCTCCTCGCGGCCACGAACTGGATGGAGCTGCTCCGCATCGACCGCGCGACGGGGGCGATCTCGAGGCTCGAGACCCCGGGCTGCTTCGGCGTGCGGCACGCGGGGGAGCGCATCGTCGGCGCGACGCCGCAAGGAGGCGCCTTCATGCTCGACGCCGCGACCGGTGCGATGCTGGCGCAGGTCGAGGGCGCGCAGGACACGACTTCGACGGCCTTCGCAGTCGATGGCTCCACCGCGCTCGTCGGCCTCGTGGACGGCACCGTGCGCTGCCTCGAGTTCGACCACGGCGCGCGCACGATCCGCGAGCGCTGGAGGTCTCCGCCGCATGCCGCGAAGGTGCGGGCGGTCGCGGTCACTCCCGACGGAAACCGCATGGTCGGCTCGTGGAGCGACGCGCGGATCGCGCGACTCGATCCGCGGACCGGCTCGATCGAGGCCGAGGCGATGCTGCCCGGAGGGCGCGCGTTCGCGCTCGCGCTCCGGCCCGACGGAGCGCTCGCGGTGGCGAGCGGCTGGTCGAACGAGCTGCGGATCATCGACGCCTCGACGCTGCGGGTCGTGCGCACGGTCGGCGGGACGACCGGTCATGTGTGGGAGATCGCGTTCTCGCCCGATGGCTCGCGGCTGTTCGGCCGATGCGAGCCCGTGGGCGCGAGCGGGCCCGAAGACACGGCGCAAGTCGAGTACCTCGGCTCGTGGCGGATCGACGCCGCGCCCGATCGGGCCGAGGAGATCGATCTCGGCGAGGCGCTCGCGGCCGCGGCGGCGGAGGCCGGCACGCACCGCTTCGTGCTCGCGACCGCGGGCGGAGAGATCCGCGAGCTCGACCCGCGCACCGGCGTCGCGCGGACGCTCGGCGCGTTCGACGGTGCCCCCTGCCGGATCGCGCGCGATGGCGGGACGATCGCCGTCGGAACCACGGACGGCCGCATCGTCCTCCTCGAGGCCGGAGCCGACGACGCAGGCGCCGCCCGGCTGACAGCGCGCTGGGAGCACCGCGCGGCGGCAGGCAGCATCACGGCACTCGCGATCTCCCCGGACCGGACGCGCGTGCTCTGCGGCCACTCGGGCAACCGCATCGACGCGCTCGACGCGGCGACTGGCTCGCCGGCGTGGACCTTCGAGCATCCGCTCGGAACGGCCCGCGGGTCGCGCGCGAGCGTCCTTGGATTCGCCTTCCTCGAGGAAGGCCGCGTGGTGACGGCGGCCACGGTCCTGGTCGGAGCGCCACGCGTCTACCTTCGGACGCGCGACGGCGCCACGATCGACCGCGAGGCTCCGCGCGCGCTCATGGAATCCGACGGCGTGCTCTTCCGCGGGACCGACGACACGCTCTACGCGATCGGCGTGACCGGAAGCGTCATCGGCGAACGCGGGCGTGCGCAGGACGCCGTGTCCGTCAGCAGGACCGCCGGCGTCGCCTGTCTCGGGGACGGCGAGCGGCGCCTGTTCCTCGCGACCAGCGACGGATTCCTGCGCGTGATCGGCTTCGATCCGGTGGAGGAGATCGTGCGCCTGCCCGCACCGCCGGGGATTCCGCTCGCGGTCTCGTTCGACGATGCCTCCGATCGCGTCACGACCGTGACCACGCGGGGCCTCGCACGGTCGTGGTCCGGCCGCGCCGGTCCGCCCGCGCCGGTCGACGCGATCGACCCCCCGTGACGCGCAATCTGCGTATCCTCGCCGGCCCATGGCGACGAGTCCGACAGCGCCGCAGACCGAGGACGCCGCGCAGCCATCCGCGCGCGACGGCCTCCGCACGGTCTGGCGGCTCGCGGAGGGCGAGCGGCGCTGGTTCGCCGCCGCGATCGCCGCGCTGTTCGCCTCGGCCGCGGCGCTCTACCTCGTTCCGCTCCTGCCGCAGTCGGTGTTCGATGTGCTCTTCGCGGACGGCGCGGAGCCGAGCGGCCTCTCGCGCGGGATCATCGACCTGCTCGGCGGTGCCGAACGCGTCCGGGGGGGACTCTGGCTTCCCGCGCTCGCCATGGTGGCGCTCGCGGCCGCGGCCGGCGTCGCCGTGCACCTGAAGACGCGTTTTGCCGCGGGCGCCGCCGAGCGCATCGCGCGCCGGACGCGCGACCGCATGTACGACCATGTGCAGCGGCTTCCGGCCGCGACGCTCGACGCGATCCCGTCGGGCGACATCGTCCAGCGCTGCACGAGCGACATCGAGTCGATGCGCAACTGGCTTGCGAACCAGGCGCCTGAGATCGGCCGCGCGGTGCTGATGCTCCTGATTCCCCTTCCGATCATGGCCGCGCTCGACTGGCGCATGGCGCTCGCGTCGGTGGTGTGCGTGCCGGCGATGCTGGCCTACACCGCCGTGTACTTCCGCCGGATGGGGCCGCAGTTCGGCGCCAAGGAGGCGGCCGAAGCGCGCATGACCGCCAATGTGCAGGAGAACCTCACCGGAATCCGCACGGTGCGCGCGTTTGGCCGCGCCGAGTTCGAGTCCGCGCGATTCGCCGCGACATCCGGTGCCTACCGCGATGCCGACGCGCGGCTGTTCCGGCACTTCGCGAACTTCTGGGCGTCGAGCGACCTCCTCTGCTTCGCGCAGCAGGTGGTCGTGGTCGCGCTCGGCGCGTGGCTGCTCGCGCGCGGCTCGCTCGAGCTCGGCGCGTACTTCTACTTCATCACCGTGGTCGGCATGTTCATCTGGCCGGTCCGCATGCTCGGGCGGATGACCGTCGAGAGCGGCAAGGCCCTCGCCGCAGTCGCGCGGCTCGGCGAGATCCTGGCGAAGCACGAGGAGCGCGACCTCGATCCCGCGGCGTCCGAGGCGCAGCCGCTCGCGGCCGCGGGCGACGGTCTCGCGATCCGGTTCGACCGCGTCGACTTCGCGCACCGCGGCGGACCGAAGGTGCTCGACGGAGTGAGCTTCGAGCTCGCGCCCGGGCAGACGCTCGGCATTGTCGGCCCCTCCGGCTCCGGGAAGACGACGATCGTGCAGCTCCTGCTGCGGTTTCACGAGCCCGACGCGGGCGCGATCCACATCGACGGCATCCCGCTCGCGAGGATCCCGCGCGCCTCGATCCGCACCGCCGCGGGAACCGTGCTGCAGCAGCCGTTTCTCTACTCGAAGCGGCTGCGCGACAACATCGTCGCGGGACTGCAGGCGGGCGCCGCGCAGGACGGGGCCGTGGCAGACGCCGCGCGCGCGGCGTGCATCCACGAGTCGATCGCCGCGTTCCCCGAGGGGTACGACACGGTCGTCGGCGAGAAGGGGCTGACGCTCTCCGGCGGCCAGCGCCAGCGCGTCGCGATCGCGCGGGCGCTCGTGCGCGAGCCGCGGCTGCTGATCCTCGACGACGCGCTCTCGGCGGTCGATGCGCACACGGAGGCGTCGATCCTCGCGTCGCTTCGGGCGCGGAGCCGCCGTCAGACGCGCATCATCGTCACGCACCGGCTGAGCGCGGTCGTCGACGCGGACCTCGTCCTCGTGGTCGAGGGGGGCCGGGTCACGCAGCGCGGCACGCACGCGGAGCTCGCCGCGCAGCCCGGGCTCTACCGCACGCTCTGGGAGATCCAGCACCTCTCCGACGCCGAGCTGGAGGCGCACGGTGTCTGAAGTGCACCTCAGCGACGACTCGAAGGCCAGGTTCTCGCTGCGCGTGTGGCGGCCGGTCGTCTCGCGCGCGCTGCACGAACGGGGCGCGATCGCAGGACTGCTCGGCGCCGGCATGTTCGTCGCCGCGATCGAGACCGCCCTTCCCCTCGTCGTCGGACGGATCATCGACGAGGCGCGCAAGGGAGCCGACGCCGACATCGCGCCGCTGATCGCCGCGTACGCGGCGATCTTTGCGTTCTTCGCCGCGGGCGTGTGGCTGTTCATCGAGAGCGCGGGAAAGGTCTCGACGCGCACCGGCGACCGCCTGCGGCGCGACTGCTTCGCGAGGCTGCAGACGCTCGAGCCCGCCTACTTCGATGTGCGGCCGACGGGCTGGCTCGTGTCGCGCCTGACGAGCGACTGCTCCAAGGTTTCGGGAATCCTGCCCTGGGTGCTGCTCGACTTCGCGTGGTGCTCGGCGATCATCGTGGGCGTCGTGGCCGCGATGTTCTGGACGAATCCGACGCTCGCGCTGTGGGCGCTGGCCGCCGTCCCGGTGATGGCCGCGGTGAGCGCGGTGTTCCAGCGCTTCATGATCCGGGCCGGGCGCGAGGCCCGCCGCCTCTCGAGCGCGATGACCGCCGCGTACGGCGAGATGCTGCTCGGCGCCCGCACGACGAAGACGCTCGCGCGCGAAGAGGCGAACCTCGGCGAGTTCGGCCGGCTTTCGTCCGACATGAACCTCTGGGCGATGCGCGGCGCGGTCCTGTCGAGCGTGTACATGCCGCTGATGGCGATGCTGGCGGCCACCGCGGGCGCGCTCGTGCTCTGGCAGGGCGCGGGTTGGGCGCTCGCCGACGCGGATGTCTCGCTCGGCACGCTCGTGGCGTTCATGCAGTTCGCCGCGCTCTTCGCGCAGCCCGTGCAGGAGCTCGCGCAGCGCTTCGCCGACATCCTCAACGCGTCGAGCGCGGCCGAGCGCATCGCATCGCTGCTCTCGACCGAGCCGGCGATCGCCGACCGCACCGACGCGCGCGCGCCCGGCCGCGGCGCGCGCATCGGCGAGCTCCGCTTCGAGGGCGTCGACTTCTGGTACCGCGAGGGCGTTCCCGTCCTCGAGGGATTCTCGCTGACCGCGCGCCGCGGACAGACGATCGCCCTCGTCGGATCGACCGGCGGCGGCAAGACGACGATCGTCTCCCTGGCCACGCGCTTCTACGAACCGCGCGCGGGCCGCATCGCGCTCGACGGCGTCGATCTCCGCGACATCCCGCTCGCGTGGTTCACCGAGCGGATCGGCATCGTGCCGCAGGTCGCGCACCTCTTTGCCGGCACGGTCCGCGAGAACATCCGCTACGGACGCCTCGACGCGAGCGACGCGGAGGTCGAGTCGGCCGCGCGACGCGTCAGGGCGCACGACTTCATCGCGTCGCTCGAGAAGGGCTACGACACCGAGGTCGGCGAGGGAGGCGAGCGGCTCTCGACGGGCCAGCGGCAGCTCGTCGCGCTCGCCCGCGCGGTGCTGCGCGACCCGGAGGTCCTCGTGATGGACGAGGCGACGAGCTCGGTCGACACCGCGACCGAGCGGCTCGTGCAGGCGGGCGTCGAGGAGGTCCTGAAGGGACGGATCTCGTTCGTGGTCGCCCACAGGCTCTCGACGATCCGCCGCGCCGACACGATCCTCGTGATCGAGCGGGGACGGATCGCCGAGCAGGGCCCGCATGCGGAGCTCATCGCGCGGCGCGGCCGCTACTGGGAGCTCTACACCAACCAGTTCGCGGCCGACCGCAAGCGCGAGGTGCTGCATCTCGGCGAGGCCGCCGCGGAGCGGACCGTCGCCTCGATCGTCGGCGGCTCGACCGACGACGAATAGCGCGCGCGAGGTGGTAGCATCCGAGGACTCCATGTCCTCCGAGCAACCGGCCTCCCTCAAGCGCACGCTGAAGAAGCTCCGCCGGTCGCTGTTCGGGTTCCTGCGGCGCAGGCCGCGCGGCTCGGAGCACGAGCGCGTCGCCGCAATCCGGCTCGACCAGCTGCTCGCCGACGACCGGCTGCTCCCGTGGTGGAGGCGGCCGTTCGACCCGGCGGCGCTCCTCAGGCGACACGCGATCGCGCCGCGCGGTGTGATCCACCTCGGCGCGCACGAGGGCAAGGAGCTCGAGACCTACCTCGCGCTCGGATGCTCGCCGATCGTGCTCGTCGACGCGAACCCCGCGATGATCCCGGTGATCGAGGCGAAGGCGCGCGGATTCGCCGGAGCCAGCCGGGCGGACATCCGCGTCGTGCACGCCGCGATCACCGACCGCGAGGGCCCGGTGACGCTGCACATCACGAACGCGGAGCAGAGCAGCTCGATTTTGCCGCTCGCGCAGCACAAGGCGTACTACCCGAAGATCCGCGAGGAGCGCGCGGTGACGGTGCCCGGCAAGACGATCGACGGGATGCTGGAGGAGCTCGGCCTCGCTCCCGACGCGTTCAACCTGCTCGTGATGGACATCCAGGGCGCGGAGCTGCGCGCGCTCCGGGGCGCGGCCTCCACGCTGCCTTCACTCGAGGCGGTGCTGACCGAGTACAGCCTGACCGAGCTCTACGAGGGCTGCGCGAAGCTCGGCGAGCTCGAGGAGTTCCTCGCGGAGCGCGGGCTCTCGCGCGCCTCCGAGTGCGCGCCGTGGCACCCGACCTGGGGCGATGCGTTCTATGTGAGGCGCCCCGTCGTCGCGATGACCTCGCTCGGTTCGAACGGCCGCTTCGCGAACCAGCTGTTCCAGTACCTCTTCCTCGCGATCGTCGCCCGGCGCAACGGCGCGATCGTGCAGGTGCCCGACTGGGTCGGCGCCCATCTGTACGGGCTCGAGGACGCGCCGCCAATGCGGAGCCTGCCGAGGTTCCACGAGCTCGAGGCCGCGGAGACGACCGCGCGCGCGCTGCGCACGACGCCCGCCGCCGCGCTCCTCGCCCCGAACCGCGACGCCGTGGGCGTCGACTACTGGGGCTACTTCCAGTTCGATGGAAAGACGCTCGCGCCGCACCGCGACGAGGCGCGTCGCCTCTTCACGCTCGTCCCGCCGCTCGCGGAGCGCGTGCAGGCGTCGCTCGCGCGGCTTCGCTCGGGCGCCACGACGGTCGTCGCGGTCCACCTGCGCCGCGGCGACTACGGCTACGGATGCTTCTTCCGCGCGCCGTGCCGCTGGTACGCCGACTGGCTCCGCGCAAGCGGCCTCGATCCGGCGAAGACGGTCGTCTACCTCGCCTCGGAGACTCCCGCCGAGTACCGCAGCCGCTTCGCGCCGTTTCGCACTGTCACGGCGCGGGAGGTCTCCGCGCTTCCGGCGGAGCTCGACTGGCTCGTCGACTTCGAGGCGATGCGCGACGCGGACTCGCTCGCGATCTCGAACAGCTCGTTCTCGTTCATGGCGGCGTTCCTGAACCCGCGCATCGCGCGCGCGATGCGGCCCTGCACCGAGGCGATGGGGCTCGTGGAGTTCGACCCGCTTGACGCGCCGGTCCTGCTGCGCCACGAGGTTCCGAAGGCGATGCACGAGCGCCTCGCGGCGCTCGACCAGGCGACCTGAGCTACGACGCGTGCCCGCGGCGCGCCTCGACGCTGCCGATCGCGTGCCGGTTGCGGAACTGCCACCACTTGCGCGCCAGCCACGGACGGTGGTTCAGGTGCCAGTGCTCGTGGAAGTGGTCGGCGGACTCGTCCGGGACCACCTCCGCGGGATGCTCGAGCGGAAGCGGAAGCGACCGCCGGGGCAGGTCGATCCAGACCGAGCCGCGGCCGATGTGCGTCGCCGACGGACCGGCGCCGATGTTGGAGATGAGGTTGGTGCGCGGCAGCACCGCCAGCCCGTCGTGGCGGAAGTGGGCGAAGCTCCACTGGTAGTCCCAGGTGCCGGGCTCGCGCGCCCCGTCGACCGGGCCCGAAACGCGGTCGAGCTTCCTCGACCAGCCCGCGTTGCTCGCGCGAGGGAACTCTGGCAGCGGCTGGCCGGGCACGCGGCACTTCGCGCGCCAGTCGCCCAGCCGGAGCTCGTAGCGCGACCATGCGCGGCGCCACGACGCCCAGCCCCACACCGAAGGGAACCGCGTGAACGAGTACGACGCGCGCTGCGCCGGATCCACGGGCGCGAACCGGGTTCCCAGCACGCTCATGACCCGTTCGTCGCGTGCGAAGCGCGCGAGCATCTCGCCGCAGTACGGAAGGAAGCCCGCGTCCGGCACGCAGTCGTCCTCGAGGACCACGCCGGCGGGCTCGTGCTCGAAGAACCAGCTCACGGCGCCGGAGACGCCGCGCGCGCAGCCTGCGTTCGAGTCGAGGAACCGCGTGCGGACCTCGCATGGCCACGGAAGGCCGGTGAGCAGGCGGCGGACCTCCGCGCACCGTGCGGCCTCGCCCTCGCGGCCGGCACGCGGGCCGTCGGCCGCGACATACACGCGACTCGGCGCGCAGGGTCGCAGCGCCTCGACGACCGAAGCCAGCGTGTCGAGCCGGTTGAACGCGACGAGGAGGACCGGAGGAAGTTCGTCCATCGGCAGGCACCATATCGGCGGCGCTCAGCCGGCGAGTTCCGCGACCATCCGCGCGTATCCGCGCGCGGCGCTCTCCCACGAGAGTTCCTCGGCGCGGACGAGCCCGAGCTCACGGCATGATCCGCGCGCCGCACCGTCCTCGGCGAGGATCGCCAGGTTTGCGGCCAGCGCACCGTCGTCCCCGGCATCCGCGAGCAGCGCGGCGTCCCCCGCGACCTCGGCGCAACCGACGACGCGCATGCATGCGACCGGGCAGCCGAGCGACATCGCCTCGAGGATCGGAATGCCGAATCCCTCGCCGCGCGAGGGAACGACGAGCGCACGCGCATGCGCGTAGAGCGTGGAGAGCGCGCGGTCGTCCGCGGCGACCGTGCGGACGGAGCCGTCGCGCAGCCCGAGCTCGCGCTGCAGCGACCTCTCCTCGGCGTCGAAGCCGCTCCGCGTGACGGTGACGAGATCCCCGTCGAAGCCGCCCTTCTGGAGCCGCGCGAACGCGCGCACGGCCGTCGCGAAGTCCTTGTAGCGCTTGCGCGCGCCGACATGCAGGAAGTACGGACGGCCGCCGAACGGATGCTCGGCCGACGGACGCGGCATCCGCGCGCCGTGGTGGATCACCTCGATCCGCGCGGGATCGACGCCCTCGAGGCGCACGAGCTCGTCGCGCGTTCCCGCCGACGGCACGACGATCCGGCGCGCGTTCGCGATCGCCGCGCGCTTCTCCTCGAGCGCACGCGCCTTCGCGCGCGCGAACTCGGGATCGGCCTCCTGCAGCATGTCGTGCACGGTCATCACGACCGGGAAGTCGCGGCGCCGGCGCGCGGTGAACGCATGGCCCGTGTCGTGCACGAAGCGAGGCCGCCGCATCGCGACGCGCGCCTCGAACGCCGCGCGCGGAACATGGATCGCGATCTTGCGGAGATCGCCCTTGATCGGCAGGTGGACACCCCGGACCACGCCGCCCGCGAGTTCGCGCAGGTGCGCGTTCCCGTGGATGACCGCGTGGATGCGCGGCTCGACCTCGCCAGCCTCGGCGAGCGCGCGCGCGAGTTCGGCGAAGCAGCGCGAGACTCCCCCGTACTCCTGCCACAGGAAGGCTTCCGGCGAAAAATCGACTGGGATCTTCTCGGAAGCCAAAATCGGGGCGGCCGGATTCGAACCGACGACTTCTTGCTCCCAAAGCAAGCGCTCTACCAAGCTGAGCTACGCCCCGTGCGAGGAATGGGGATTGTAACCACCGTCCCGAAAGATCGGCGCGGACAGGCCATTGTCTCCCCCGAAGCCTCTCATGCGGCCGCCGCCTGCCTCGCGACGGACGCACCCCACGCACCCAACCAGGGGACAGCCATGCAGCAGATCCGGAAGAACGGCGATTCCTCGCACGCAGATGCCCTGTCGCAGCGCCTCGCGATGCTCGATGCGGTCCGCGGCGCACCGAGGGCATTCGACTTCGAGACGAAGCCGGCCAGCCGAGTTCCCGACGCGATATTCCGGTCCGCGCACAGCGTGCGGTCGGTCCCGGTCGATCCCGGCACGATGTCGTGGCACGAGATGCAGTCGCCTCTTCCCGAGGAGAGCGCGGCGTACCTCGCCGCGATCCTCGGCGACGATGTCGTCACGGCGGACCACGGAGGCGGCGGGAGCTACTCGACGATTCTCTGCGAGAACCTGCATGTCGCCGGCGCGACCGCCACCGAACACGGGCGCGACGCCGCATGGAACACCTTCGTGCGCGTGCCGAGCGTCGACATCATCTGCCACATCGCGCTTGCGAAGGGCGGATCCGTGCGCGTCGCGCCGACGGGAATCCTCGGCCTCGATCGCCGCGCGGTCATCGCCGACCCGACGGGGGCGTCGCTCACGATCATCGCGGGCGGCGACGATCGCCGCACGGTCGGAGCAGGCGCGATCGGATGGGACGAGCTCCGCTCGATCGATCCGGTCGAGAGCGCGCGCTTCTGGTGCTCGGTCTTCAAGTGGTCCGCGGCGCCGATCGCCGGTGCGCGCGACACGCAAGGCATGGTCTTCCTGAACGGCGGCCGTCCGGTCGCGAGCCTGCAGCTGGCGGAGGCGTCGGAGCCCGCGAGCCGATGGCTTCCGATCGCGACGGTCCGCCGCGATCTCTTCGACGGAGCCGTTCACAAGGCCATGCGCGCGGGAGCCCGCATCGTCGTCGCGCCGCACGCACATCCGCTCCTCGGCCGTCTGGCGGTGTTCGCGGATCCGGCCGGCGTCGAGATCGCGATCGGCTCGGAACCGGTCAAGCAGATCGCGGCGGCGTAAGCGCCCCGGTCAGAGGCCCGACTCGGCGTAGCCCCTGCGGGCCGCGGCGTCCGGAGGGCTCGACGCGGCGCAGAAGTCGTCGCCTGTCCCCCATCGCTCGTCGCGGCCGGCGCTCCAGATGAACAACTCGTCGCCCTCGATGCGGACCTCGAGCGGAACGCCCCAGCCATCCTGCCGCGACGGGCTTCCGGCCGTCACGCACTCGTTCATGTCCTTCGGCCAGCGTCCGTTGTCGCGCCGGAACGCCTCCGCCACTGCGGTCGTCTGCACTGCCACCGCGGTCGTCAGCGAGGCGCGGGCCTGCATACGAGCGCGGCCGAGCGCAGGCAGGAGCAGCGCGAGCAGGAGCGGGATCACCAGGCACCCGCCGAGCGCGGCGACCGAGAGTGCGGCGATCGCGAATCCGCGCGGCGGCCGCCGCAACGCGACGATCGCGCAGATGACGCCCGCGACCAGCCCCAGGCCGGGTATGCAGGTGAATCCGCAGAGGACGAGGATGAACGCGACGAGCCCGAGCGTGTTGCCCCGCTCCGCCGGCAGCGGCGCGATCGCGCCGACCTGGTCGGGACTCGTGGGCGGAACGCCGGTCACCGCCGCTCCGAACGGCGCGCGGCCAGGAAATCGTCGTCGGTGTCAAAGCGCCGATCGGGTCCCGCGCTGAAGAGCGAGACCTCGCGCTCGGCGCGCCGGCCGCGGCGGACCTCGACGGTCTCGATCCGGTAGGGCGTGCCCCAGTGGTCCATCGCGGGATCGATCCCGAGCGGGCCGTCGCGTTCGCCGTCGGCGAAGGCGCGCTCGAGCCGCGACTCGGCGTCGCGCTGGGTCTGGCTGCGGCCGAACGCGGCGGTCGAGCGGATCACGAGCGGGACCAGCGCCGCGACCACCAGTACGAGCGCCAGATGGAGGTTTGCCACCGCGATCGCCAGGATCGCGGCCGTGCGCGCGCCGCGTCGAAGCGCGACCAGCGCAAGCACGAGCGCGACCAGCGCCGGAACGACGGGAATGCAGAAGCCGAGCGTCGCGACGAGCAGCGCGGCGACCGCAAGCCTGCTGCGGCGCGGCAGTGCATCGGGAGGGGGCGATTGCGGGCGCGGGTCCACGGCGGGGATGCTACCGGTCGCTACGCTGCGGACATGACGGAAATCCCATCGGGGCATGCCGATTTCTCTCGCCGAGGATTCTTCGCCGCGCTGGCGGCGTCCAGCGCCGCGGCAAGCGCGAGTGCGCTGCTCCGCGCCTCGCCTGAGTCCGCTCCGCACGCCGAGACCATCGCGGCCTCCACCATCGCCGAGGCCGAGAAGCTGGCCGGAATCGCCTTCACCGAGGCCGAGCGCGCGCAGATCGCGCGCACGGTCGGGGAGCATCTCGCGGCCTTCGAGGCGCGGCGCGCGTTTGGTCCGCTCGACAACCAGCTCGCGCCCGCGCAGGTGTTCCGCGTGCTGTTGCCGGGCGAGGAGCCGCGCGTGCGCAGTTCCGCCGTGATGGCGCGCGTCATGCGCCGCGGCAAGCCGGCGCCCGACACGGACGCGGACCTTGACTTCGCGACCGTCGAGCAGCTCGCCTCGTGGATGAAGGACGGAACGGTCACCTCGCGTCGCCTCGTCGCGCGCTCGATCGCGCGCCTGAAGAAGGCGAACGCGAGGCTGGCGAATGTCATCACGCTCATCGAGGGACCCGCGTACCGCGAGGCCGACGAGCGCGACGCCGAGCTCAGGAAGGGCAAGTCGCGCGGCCCGCTGCACGGGATCCCCTACGGCCTCAAGGACATCTTCGACACGGCGGGCATCGCGACCACCTGGGGCGCGGAGCCCTGGCGCGAGCGTGTTCCCGCCGGTGACTCGGCGGTCGTGAAGCGGCTCCGCGAGGCCGGCGCGGTGTGCGTCGCGAAGACCGCCGTCGGAGCGCTCGCGTACGGCGACATCTGGTTCGGCGGAACCTGCAGGAACCCGTGGAATCCAGAGCAGGGCTCGTCTGGATCGAGCGCGGGAAGCGCCTCCGCGGTCGCCGCGGGATGCGTGCCCTTCGCGATCGGCACGGAGACGCTCGGCTCGATTGTCTCGCCGTGCGCGCGGTGTGGCACGACCGGCCTCCGCCCGACCTTCGGTCGCGTCGCGCGCGACGGCGCGATGGCGCTCTGCTGGTCGTGGGACAAGGTGGGCCCGATCACGCGGAGCGTCATCGACACCGGCCTGGTGCTCTCGGCGATCCACGGCGCAAGCAGGCTCGACCCGTCGAGCGTGACCGTGCCGTTCACGGCGCCGCGGCTTCCCGATGCGAAGGATGTGCGGCTCGGCTACGACCCATCGTGGTTCGACGGGCCGATGGCGTCCTCGCGCGACGCGCTCGAGGCCGCGAGGGCGGCGGGCGCGAAGCTCGTCGAGCGCGCCATCGCGCCGCCGGCGGACCCGTCGATCCTGCTCGCGGGCCTCATGTCGGAGGCCGCCGCGGCGTTCGAGGACATGACGCGCTCGGGCCGCGACGACATGCTCGCGTGGCAGGTGGACGAGGCGTGGCCCAACTCGTTCCGCCGAACCTGGTTCGTTCCCGCAATCGAGCTGGTGCAGGCCGAGCGCCTGCGCCGCGTGTTCATGGAGTGGATGCGCACCGCGCTCGACGGCGTCGACGCGCTCATCCTGCCGCCCTACGCCGGCGGGATGCTCGTCGTGACGAACGCGACGGGCCACCCGTCGCTCTGCATGCGGGGCGGCTTCGACGCCGCGAACGCCCCCCGCTCGATCACGCTCATCGGGCATCCCTTCGACGAGGCCACCCTGATCGCCACCGGCGCGGCACTCGAGGTGCAGCTCGCGGTCGCGGAAAAGCAGCCGGAAATGCCGTGGATGTAGCCCGCACCGGCCTCTGCTATCCTGCGCGCCCGATGTTGGCCGAAACCGACCTCCTCAGCTACCTCCCCGTCGCAGTCATCGCGTCGATGGCGATCGTGTTCGTGATCGCGAACATCGTCCTCAGCACGGTGCTCGGCCCGCGCGCCGAGGGCGCCGTCAAGGGACTCACCTACGAGGCGGGCATGGACCCGATCGGCACCACGCGGAAGCGCTTCAATGTGCGCTTCTACATGATGGCCGTGACCTTCCTGCTGTTCGATGTCGAGATCATCTTCCTCTACCCGTGGGCCGTGAGCTACTCCCAGCTCGACCCGGGCAGCCCCGAGGCCAGGCTGTACCTCGGGCGAATCCTCTTCTTCCTCGCGACGAGCGTCATCGCCTACGTCTACGCCTGGAAGAAGGGCGTGTTCAAGTGGGACTGAGCGTGATTTGAGCGGTCGCCGCTGCGGCGGCTCCCGTGATTTGAGCGGTCGCCGCTGCGGCGGCTCCCTCTGGATGGAGGCGGCGCGAGTGAATCGCGCTCGCCTCCCGGGGTGTCGTGCCGGTGCGTGGCTGTGGCGCTTCCCAGAAAGTCGGGCGATTTACTCGCCCGACTTGCCTCCAAAGCGAGCAGCCGCAGCTGCGAGCGCTCGGAACATCAGCGGTCGCCGCTGCGGCGGCTCCCGTGATTTGAGCGGTCGCCGCTGCGGCGGCTCCCTCTGGATGGAGGCGGCGCGAGTGAATCG
>Ga0209770_10000416_pt1 | contig 23571 bp, 19 predicted proteins | sample LauGreSu1BDMLBDD_2_FD_187572 | JGI IMG/M metagenome (GOLD analysis project Ga0209770, IMG submission 187572) | Freshwater lake microbial communities from Lake Michigan, USA - Su13.BD.MLB.DD (SPAdes) (version 2) | ecosystem: Environmental > Aquatic > Freshwater > Lake | place: Lake Michigan, USA...
TTAAATTATATTATTATAATAATTTATCTAATTTAATAGTAATTTCATCTAATTTTTTATATATATCCTTAGTACAATTTATAAGATGAGGAATTAAACCAGAATAATGAATTTGATGAAAATCATCTAATTCATCTGTTTTAGTTATATACACAATTTCAGGTACTATATCTAAAACATCTTGTGCAATTAAGCCATAATGTTTTTTCTTTTTTCCATCATTTATATAATTATATGTTTTGACATTTAATTGATTTATTTTAGAATATGAATCTAAAAGTTCTGTGTTATATATATTTTCTTTCATTCTAATATCTGATGTTTCTATAAAAGTGGTACTACTAGTAGTACCATCAGATGTAATAGTCATCGCAGTTTGTAATATCTCATTAGTTGTTAATCTAAATCTACATTGAGCATCTTCAGTATTAGTAGTAACATCAGTAGAATAAAATTCTATTGTACCTAAACTAAAGATACCATATGTATCATTAGTAGTATTAAATTCTATACCAGATCCTAATCCTGCTGTTGGTGTATTATCTGGTAATACTGTTAAACTTAAAGGAAAATCTACAGTAACATCAGATGCATTTGTTTTGGTAGCAGATATAGCTACTGTATTTATATTAGCAGTTACAGTTACAGATGGATTAGATCCTGTTGGTTGAATTGTTAAAGAACCAGTTGGTGAAAGGATAAAATCGCATTTATTAATTGCTGAAGCTATAGCATCATTATAACTTAATCTTAAGCATTTTCCTATTGAATGATTTAATTCTAATGCAAATTCAGATGCTGATGTATTTATACCCATATTACCAGTTGTATTTAGACGATTTAAATTTAATATATTACGATTAGAATCAACTACCATAGATGATGTAGGAGAAACAATACCTGGAGTTACATTATTATAATTAATTTGTTCTCCGTTTACTGTAAGTAATGTTCCATCTAATTGCAATCCTATATTATTACTACCAGCATTAGATATATTTAATGTACCTGTTATTGTTAAATCATTTATACCAGTTACATTATTATTAGTATCCATAGATAAGAAATAATTATTAAAATTCACACTATTATTCCATCTAAATGCATTTTTAGTAGTATCATATAATATACGAGCTCTTGTATTTGCTAATGAATTAAATTGTGTAGATGAATATTGTTCAATCACTACCATAATTTATTTATAAAATAAATTTACTTCTGATTATATAATTTCATAGATAAATTTATATAAAAATATTAAAATATAAAGATAAGTTATATTAATATTAATAATAATAACTTATTTATAAAAAAAAATATTAAATATTCATATATGGAATCAAAAAAAGAAATAAAAACAGATAAACAAATTAAAACTGAAATTGATAATAAAGAAATTGATAATAAATTATTAGAATATTATAAAAATGCAGAACATATTAGCATTATACCATTATTAAAATTAATTTATATCACAACTAATATAGATTTATCTGAACAATTTAAGTTAAAACATTCAATTAATTCTAAAAAAGGAAAAGACTTGATAGCTGGTGAATTAGTATTTTCTAATACTACAAAAAATTATAAAATATATTTAGATATTGTTGATAAAGATTATGATTTATTAGATTCATTAAATAAGTTACAATTAACTGATAAACATTTGGAATCATTAAATGATTTAGATGATAATATAAAAAATCCATTAATTTCAGTGATTTCTTTTATGACACAAGCATGTTTAGTAATATTTAATAAAATAAAAGATTCTAATACTGAATTATTAGAATATAATCTTACTTTAGACAATAATACTACAATTTTTATAGAATATGAATTAAATAAAAGAATTGGAATTTTATTTAAATAAATTACATTATTGTGTTTTCTGTTTTAATTCTTCTTGTAATGGACGTACTACATATGATCCTAATGCAAATTTATCATGTTTTTCATCTTTATATATACCTTTATAAAATATTTTTTCATAGATAATATCTAATTTATATAATTTATATATATTATTTATATATGAAGTATATATATCTTTATTAAAATAATTATCATATGCTTGACTTGTAATTAAATTTAATAATATAAATCGTACAATTACAAATTCATGTGGTATATTAAAATTTTTATATCTTTGTATAATTGGTATTAATTCAAAATCAATACTATTATATACGTTCATTAATGTTAACTTTTTATTATCATCAGATATTATAAATATAGTTGTTTTTTTTAATCTAAAATCATTATAAAAATATAAATTAGATTTATTATATGCTATATTTGTGTAGTTTATTTTATTTTTTTTTAATATGTCTTTTAAAATTTCTATTATATATTGAATATTATTAAAATTATTAGATGTGGAATTATTCTGAATTATAAAATTTAAAGTGTTATTATAATTTAATTCTTCTTTTGATAAAATATTAATAGCTAATTGATCTAATAAAATTATATTATTTGAAATATCTAAATCACTTATTTCATTTATAAAATTTGATAATATTTTATTTTTTGTTCTATTTATAATATCCACATTGATTTTAGATTTTTTTATATTATTAAATAAGTTATTTAATAATATAACATACTTTTCTATATATGATAAATTATTAATATGTGTAATATTCTCAATATTATTTTTTTTATATTCAAATAATATATTATCATTTATAAGATTTATAAATCTAGATGGTTTATATAGTTCATGTGTTATAAAAAATAAGATTAATTCATTAGATAATAATAGTAATTTTGAATTATAATTATCTAATTTATCATATTTTATAATATTAAATCTAGATAAATAATCAATATTATTAGAAAATAATAAATTAAAATAAATTATTCTATCATTATCAATCGTAATCACTATTTCATTATCATTAAGATTTATAGTATAAAATACATATTTTGAATAAGTATTATATATAATATCTACTAATTTTATAGCATGTGTTTTAGGAGAATTTGAGAATAAAATAAAATTAAAATCATTATTTAAATCTTTTAATGTATAATTAATATTTTTTATAAAAGATATATTAAAGTTTTCATTAAAAATCAAAATATTATTATCTTCACACAATTTAAAAATAATTTCATATAATTTTGTTTTTTTTAATTTTATATCTAATATTTTATATTCAGAATTAATTAATAAATTATTAATATTATTCTCCATAATTTTATATACTTATCAGAATTTATAGACTTATATTTATAGACTTATATAATATATAATATAAAATTTATATAAAAATGAGAACAATACCACACAATCTTCAAAATGCCTATTATAAATTAAAAAAATCTAGATTAATTAAAGATAACCAATTAGATGATGATTCGATATCTTATTTTGAATCGATATTAAATAGTGGATTGCCTAAATTAGATTCTGATTTCACATTATATTATTTTATAAAAAATTTATTTTATAATGATAAAACAAAATTTTATAATTTTATTAATAATTCTGGATTTGAATGTTTAGTATTATATACTGATAATTTATGTATATCTAATCATTTTAATTTAGGTTCTAAAGTATATATTAGCTGGAATAAAGATGAGAAATTATATAATATAAAAAAAATAACTAAATAATATATCAATATTTTCTATATTAAATATAAATTAATATATTTATATAATATGGATAATATGAATAATATAGATAATAATACTGATAATAATAAAAACCAAAATATAGAAAAACCTAGAGATGTTAGTAAAGATAAATTAAATGATTTAGATAAAAATCTACAACAATCTGAAATTGAATATGATGAATTATTTGATATGATGGCAAAACGAAGAAATCTATTAGAAAAAAATAAATTAGAATAATTTATTTTATTATTTTTTTTATATTTATTTTACAGTTTTATGGGCATATATCATTCATAAATTCATTAATAAATTTTGGTTTAATTTCTGAATAAGGCAATCCCTTATAATAAGAATTTAAATAACACCGAGGAAATATAAGATTTTTACAAGTCTTATGTTGTCTCCATAATTGTTGTAATTCATTTAATTCTACACTAGTCATTATATCCTTACATTTTGTAACAAATTGTCTACCACAAAAGTGCATACGCCGAGCATAATTACTAATCATTAAGGCTGCCTTATCTGATGGTAATCTCGTTAATTCATTTTTTATATTTGTGTCTAATTGTTTTGGACAACCTGTTATTTCCCACATTTTATCTATATCCTCAATCGATAATGTACTAGGATTACTAAATTGCGAATTAGAAAAATTATCACAATATTTATTATTTGGTACAATATGATATACTAGTATTAGGACTAATATTACAATTTCAATAATTAAAATTAAAACTAGTAATCCAATAACATAGGGATCCATTATTATATTATAATTATATTATAAGAATTATATTATAAGAATTATATTATAATTTATATAAAAAAATATATTATAATAATTTATTTTAATATTTATTTTAATATTTATTTTTAATACAATTATTAAGTTTTATATGTGCATTTAGACTTTTATTTGTATTAAAATATTTATTACAATTTCCACATTTAAATATATTTTTATCACATTCTGTAGAATTTCTTTCATGTTTTCTTAAATTTTCAATACTATGAAATTTCCTATTACATAGTTTACATATATGTAAATCATTACATTTAATTTTTCTATTAAGATGAGACTTTAAATTTTGTTTAGATTTAAACATCAGTTCACATAAATTACATTTATAAAATTTCATCCCATTAATAATATACACTTTAGATAAAAAATCAATACTATCAATATCATTGATATTTTCCATATTTTCAGAATCTGTTTTCGATTTTTGTTGATGCTTTAAGCAAGAAATTCTATTTTGATGTGCTTTTAAATCATTTTCTATTCTAAAGTCTAAATTACAATATTCACATTTAAAATTTTCTGTACAAGGTGTTAAAGAATATTGATGTCGTTTTAATTTTGCAGGAGTACTAAATGTTATTTTATTACATTTTGTACAAGGATATAATTTAATATTATTTATTTTAATATTTTCTTCAATATCAAAATTATCAGATGAATGATTTTTATTTTCTATGCATTTAGTTACTCTTGATAAATGTCCAAGCATTATATTTCTAGAAACTGTTGTAAATGTATAACATCTGGGACAATTATATAATTTAACACCTTTATAAATATGAATATTATCTTCAATTGCCATTCTATAAATATTATCATCTGTTTCTTCATCACTGTCATCATTTTTATTATCAACTTCAATATCATTTTTAATATTTCTTAATTCTTCAATAGAAAGAGGTTTTGGTATTTTTACTTCAAGAGATAAATCATTTTGATATTCATTTTCAATATAATAATTCACAAAATCAGTTAAATTATTATATTCAGTACAAATTTTATTAACAATTTTAGTTAATGGAACTGAATGTAATTGATACAATTCATTTTTATAATTAAATGGTTTTAATAAGGCATGGATTAATGATTCTAATACCGTTGAATTATAACATTTTACAGCTAGAAAATGATAAAAATCATTTTCATCTAATGAATTAATATTAAAGTTACTTAATCTACTAATTAAATTTTTACTTTTTCCAAATTTATTAATATTACTTAATGCATTTAAATTATTTGTAGTTCCATATATATATTCATCTTTTTCTAATGTTATTACTTTATTTGATTGATTTACTATAAACTTATTATATTCTCTTTTAGTTTCTTCTAATTCTTTATCCTTATTTTCTAATTCTTTAATAGTTTCTAAATTTTTTAATTCCTGATATTTTGATTGATATTGTAGATAAAATTTAAATATTTTTTCTAATTCAATATAATATTTTTTTATTTCTTTTGATTTTTCGGTTCTTAATAACATTAATGTTTGTTTAAAACAATCTGGAGATACTATCAAATGTTTTGTTTTATTATGACTGTTTAATTCTTTATTTTCTAAATGCCAGAACTGGCATTTGGTATTTTGTATAAATTCTTTATTATTTATTAATCTATAATCAATAATTTCTTCAAAATTATCTTTTAATATATCTAAATATTTTCTTTTAGATGAATTTATATCTAATTCAGCATATCCCATCCAAATCAACATATTATTATCAATATAAATCCATTTATCATTTTCAATATTATCCCAAAATTTATCTACATATAACTCATTATAATTATATTCTAATTTGTTTAATAATTCTTTAACTGATAATAATTCTTCATTAGTATTAATAATTGATGTTAAATTTCCAATAGTTAAACTCATTGTGTATTTTTATATATTATGTAAATAGGTATATAGATATATCTCTATACTAGGATAATCTTTAAATAGAAATTGATTAAAACTATAATATATATTTAAAATTGATTTAAATATATAATTTAATAATATATAACTGTTGTATTAAAGATATGTCTAATATTGAGAATAAAATCAATGAAATTTCAAGTAATGATTTAATTATTATTTTAGATAGTATTATTAATAACAAAAAAGGTATTATATCTCATCATTTAGATAGTATGAATAAATTTAATGAAAGCGGTATTAAACAAATTATGGTAAATGGGTTTAATATTCAAGTTGAGTTAAATAATGATAGAGATGATACTGAAGAAGATAAACAAATATCTAAATATTTAATGAAAGCTAATATTACTGATGTACGTTTAACATCACCGGTTACAATTAATTATGATACTCAACGTTCTCAAATTTTATATCCTGGAGAAGCTCATCTTAAAGAATTAACATATTCATCACCTATGTATATTGATGCTGAAATTGTATGTACTGCATATAAATTAGATGGATCAACTGAAATTAAAAAAGAATTTATAAAAAATTATAGATTAGGTTCTATTCCAATTATGGTGGGATCTAAACTATGTAATACATATAATAAATCAAGAGATACTTTAATCGAATTAAATGAGGATCCAACTGACCTTGGTGGTTATTTTATAATCAAGTCAAATGATTGGATCATTGATAATATTGAGTCAATGACGTACAATTTAAGCCGAGAATTTAAGAATATGGGTTATAAAAACGAACTTGCAAGAAGTGATATTATTTCTAAGCCTGGTGATAATTTTGAAAATTCATCAATTTTAATTTGTAAACTTCTAACAAATGGTAATATTATTTTTGAAATTACAAATAATAAATTTAGAGATATTTCTATTCCTTTTTATGTATTATTCAGAGCATTTGGAATATGTTCAGATAAAGAAATTTGTGAATATATTACATATTCATTAAATGAGGGAGATCCTACTATTAAACAGATGTTAAATATATTAGAAAAAGCTTTTAGTTCATCTTATTCACCAATTTCAGATGCTTATAAAATGCATAATCAAATAGAAATTCTAGAACTAATTGGAAAACATATTAATGATTATTATTTATCTAATTTGACAACTGCAAATAAAAATAATTTAAATACTCGTAAATATAATATTAATAATGTCTTAAATATTTTAGATAAGGATATTTTACCACATGTTGGTCTTACAGTAGATGATAGATATAAAAAGATTAGATTTTTAGGTCATCTTATTAATAGACTATTATTAGTATACTTAGATATTATCCCATCTACTGATCGTGATTCTTATAAAAATAAAAGAATTAATCCAGCAGGTGTATCTTATGCAAAAGTATTTAAAACAAATTTTAATTTTGCAATTGTGCAACAATTAAGAAGACAATTTACAAAAGATTTAAAAGCAACTACATTTTCAAATTTAAATTTAAAACATAGTTTTGAAACAGCTATTTTTGGACATGAATTTGAAAGAGCTTTAATTCAAGCTATTGTAACGGGAGATAAAACGATTAATATTAATCGAAAAACAGTACAAAATCGTTTATCATCATTACAATTACATAGAAAAAATCAAATTAATGTCATAAGTGCTTTAAGAAATATAAATACAACTAACACATCTAGTGCTAAACAATCATCAAGAGCAAATGAAATGAGACGATTTCATTCATCTATGATTGGTTATGTATGTTGTGTACAATCTGCAGATACTGGTGAAAAAGTAGGAATGCAGAAACAAATGGCAATTAGTGCTAAAATTTCATTAGGTTCTTCATCAGATGTTTTGAAAGAAATTATTATGAATGATACAAACTTAATTAAATTAAATAATCAACTAAGTAATTTAGAAATTTATTCAAAAAAGTTAACAAAAGTATTTGTTAATGGTGATTGGATAGGTTGTTGTGTAAATTTTGCTACATTTTCTAAACATTATATAAATATGCGAAGAGAAAATAAGATTCATTATTTAACCACAATATCATTTGATGTTAAAACAAATGAATTATATTTCTGGGTTGATATTGGAAGAATTATTCGTCCACTTATTATTATCTATAATAATGAAGAAGAATATTATAAATCTAATAAAAAAATAGAATTTAAACAATATATTAAATTAACCAAAAAACATATTATTGAATTAAATTTAGGTATCATTAATTATGAACAATTATTAGATGATGGTGTGATTGAGTTTATTTCACCAGAAGAACAGCAAAATTGTTTAATTGCTAAGGATATTGAGACATTAAATTTACATATTAATGATCCTTTAGTAAGATATACTCATCTTGATATTTCTCAATCTATTATTGGAATTCCTGGATTAACTAGTCCATTTTCCAATCATAATCAAGCTGCGCGTGTTGTTTTTCAAACAAATCAAGTAAAACAGACTTGTGGTATTCCTTGTTTAAACTTTCCTTTTAAATCTTATAAGGAAATGCATATTCAAGTATATAATCAAAAACCCTTAGTTAAAACAATTGCAAATAAATATTATGCTCCTATTGGAATGAATGCAGTTGTTGCAATTATGATTTATGGAGGATATAATCAAGAAGATTCTCTTATTGTAAATCAAGGTGCTGTAGATAAAGGATTATTTACTACTCATCATTTTACATTTGAAAAAACAGAATTAGAAAAAAATGAAGAATTTGCTAATCCGGATCCTAGTGTTACATCAGATATTAAAGCTTATTCTAATTATGATAAATTAGTTAATGGTGTAGTACCTATTGGTACTTATATTGAAAATGGTGATATTATTATTGGAAAAATTTCTAAACTAAATAAAGTTGATCAATATGATAACTTTAAATATTATGATAAATCTATTGTTTATAAATATGATGAACCAGCTTATGTATGGGATGTCATTAAAGGCAGAAATGAAGAAGATAATTTATTCTGTAAAATTGTATTTAAAAGTGCTAGAAAAGTTGAAATGGGAGATAAATTCTCAAGTAGATCAGGGCAAAAGGGGACTGTAGGTATTTCTTATAAAGATTCTGATATGCCTTATACTAAAGATGGTATCAAACCAGATATTATATTTAATCCTCATTCATTACCATCTCGTATGACAATGGGTGTATTATTTGAAGGTATGGCTGCTAAAGCTAATGCTATTAATGGTACTATTAGTGATGGTACTATTTTCAAAAAAATAGATATTGATGATTTAGCTGATGATTTAGCTAAATTAGGGTACAATCGTAATGGTACTGAAAGATTATACAATGGTATGACTGGTAAGTATATTGACTGTGAAATCTTTATTGGACCCATTTATTACCAGCGTTTGCAAAAATTTACCGTAGACACGGTATATAGCCACAAAACATGTCCAACGGACGCAATAACCCATCAACCGTTAGATGGGAAATCAGCCAAGGGCGGCCTAAGGATCGGAGAGATGGAAAAGGACGTTATGGCAATTAGTAGTATAAAATTTTTACAAGAAAAGTTCATTGATCATAGTGATGTATATCATATATATGTATGTAAAAATTGTAATAAACGAGCTGTTGTTAATGAAAAATATAAAATTTATAAATGTAAATTTTGCGTAGATGATAGTAATATTGTTAAAATTAAAACAACTTGGAGTTGTCATCAACTTTTTGATGAGATTGAATCATGTAATATTGGCATGAAATTATATCCTAAAGAAAATATGTATCAAAAGTTTGAATAAATTTGATTAATTTGTATATTTATATATGATTTATATATTTTTTTATACTTTTTATATTTTTTTTATACTTTTTTATACTTTTTATAAATATGTATTAATAATTATAAGTATAAAATATATATAATTATATATAGAAATAATATTTACAAATTTAATATTAATATTAAACTTGATAAATAATGTCAATAGTATCAAGTAAAATAGTATATAATATAATTATATGTATTACATTTTTATTAATTTGTGCGATTATAATTTATTGTTTTAATCCCGATTTATCTAAATTACTTTTTGTAATATGTGGTACATTAATGTCTTATTTAACATATAGATTATCATCAAAAAATGTAAAATGTATTAAAAATAAAGAAAATTCAAGTACATATATATGTCAAATAGAAGGAAGTAGACAATATAATGTAAAGGCAGGTAATACCCAAATTACCGGCGGATTTGGTTTTCTAACATTTCTAAAAGAAAAATTATACGATCCAGCAAAAGAATTCCTAAATGTTTCTTTTTCATCTTTAGAACCAACTCAAAATCCACGACCACCACCACCACAACAACAACAACAACAACAACAACAACAACAACCAGTAGTAAATATACAAAATCCACAACAACAACAACAACAACAACAACAACAACCAGTAGTAAATATACAAAATCCACCACAACAACAACAACAACAACCAGTAGTAAATATACAAAATCCACAACCACCACCACCACAAAATAAAGATAATGATGATGATGATGAAAACTATGATGATGACAACTATGGTGGTAGTGGTGAAACTGAAATATTTAGTACATATGAGAATCCAAATATAATTAAAACCTCTGCACCTGGTCAAGGTAATACACCATTTGATAAACATTACAGGGAAGTTATATCAGCAATATTATAAACTAAATAAATTAAAAAAATAATAAATTCTGATATTAATTCTAAGATAATTTAGAATTAATATTAGTTATAGATTCTAATATGGTATTTTTACTATCTTCTAATTCATCTAATTTCATATTTGTTTCAGATATAAAATTATCTAATTTTTCATTATTTTCTAATATATATGTATGTAATTGAGTATAAAAATCAATATTATTAGATTCATTATTAGGTATATTATTAGTATTAATCTGTTGAATAGAAGAATTAACATAACTAGTTATTATTGTATTTAATTTATCAATATCTTCTTTATTTTTTGCAGAATTTATATTTAATTTATCAATATCTTCTTTATTTTTTATATAATTTGTATTTAATTCATTTAAAGAAGAATTTAAATTAGCTGAAGATACTGTTTTATTTATACTCATATTAATACTTTCTAATTTATTTATTTCATTTTCTAAATTATTTATATTAGAATGACAATAAATAAATAATAAAATTAGTATTATAACTGAAAATAATAATATTTTATCCAACATAGACAATGATTTTGATGTATTAAATTCAGGCATTTGTATAAATCTTTTATATAACCTTTTTTATAAACTTTTATATAAATAGTTATATATTAATTTTATATTTTTTTAATAAGCATTAATAGATTTTTTTATATAATTTATAAAATGTAATATATTATTATCATTATTATATATTTTATCATTCCATAAAGATAATTTGTAACAATATAATTTATCATTATTATATACATAATCAAAAGTTTTATATTTATACTTTCCAAATAATATAATATTTTCTTTATTTACCTCTTGATTTAAATGTATATAAGAATATGATTTCTTGATATTATTTATAGTTGAATTTTTTAACAAAAAAGAATTTAATATATATATTCTTTTATTTTTATTATATGTATATTCTTTTTTATTTTTAATATCAGAATAATGAGATTTACATAATATTGCATATTGATCAGTTATAATATTTTCAACAATATCTAAATTTGATGTTATCACACATCCACAATCTTTAGTATTTACATCTAATGAGTCATATAAAATATTCATATTTTAAAATTAAAAAAGTTCTGAATTAAATTTGATAAAAATAATTATTATATAATTATTATATAATTATTATATAAATATATAATATTATTTTTTAATATTAAATATATTTTCTACATAATGGACAAATTATATTTATTTCATTAAGTTGAGTATTTATTATAGAATAAATATATAAATTTATACAATATATATGAAATATATGATGACATGATGTTTGTATTCCTGTACTAATATATTCCAAACATATACAACATGTATGTGTCTGATCATTAAATTTTATACATTTTTTATTTAATTCTGGTGGATACTCTTCTGGATTAATATTATTTATTTCGTTCTTTAATTCTATACTTTTATTATTAAATGTTTCTAGTAATTTATTTAAATTAGCTATATTTTTTTCATATTTATCTATAATATTATAGATATTATTAGACTTTTTATATACCATATTATATAATTTTTTATATAATTTTATTTTTGTATTAATTGTTCTATGTAATTTATATAAACAATTCATATAAATTTTATATGATTTTAATATTTTTTTTTTCTGATTGTATAATATTTTTATCTCATAAATATTTTTTGATTTAATTTTATTAAAAATAACAATTTCTTTATTTAAATTAATAAGTGTATGTAAATTTAATATTTTATAAATATTATGATTTATATTATCTGTATTTTTATTATATAATATATTATCATAATAAAAATCATATAATTTTTTATTTTTTTTTAAAGCTATTTTTTTAAAATTTAATATAATATATTTTAAATTATTCTCTAATTCAATTACATTATTATTAATTATAAAATTATATAATAAAATCATATTCGATGGGATATTTGTTTGAGTATTATCATATTCTAATATTTTATAATATTTAAATAATTTATATCTTGTATAATCGATTTTTTTATAATCATATACATAAGTATATAAATGCATTATTAAATTATAATTAATTGATTTATATTTAGTGATTTTTTTATCTATATTATTTATAATTTCATATTCATTCTTTAATAATTTATTAGTATTATTAATATCTAATATGTATTTAATAATTATATGTTTTAAATTCACCATTTTTAATTTAGTAACACAGTTATGATTAATATATGTTTCTAATATAGTTTTAATGTTTTGTTTTTTTATTTCTATATCTTTTTGAATATCTGATATTGATATATTTAATTTATCTAATTCATTATGTTTATTTAATTTTCTACAATATTCATAATTAAAAAATTCCATTTTTAATTATTTATATAATATATAATATATTCTACAAATTAAAACTTATGAATAATAATATAATTAATGCTATTTATATACTAATAATATTATATTTATTATATAATATATATGATGATTTTAAATATCATAAAAATAATAAAGATAATTATGTATTATGTTTAGACGATTTTGAAAAAAATCTTGATAATTATAAAGAATCAAACTTATATAATAAATTTAATAATTTATCAGATAATGATAAAAAATTTTTAAATGATTATATTATTTATATTATGTTAAAATATAAAGATGATAAACCTAATTTTAATAAAAAAATAGATAAATGGAAATATAATGTTATATTTCCAAGTATTATTGCAAATATACATAGAATATCTTCTGGTGAATTTTTATTATCATCTTTTAAAACTAATGTATTACATCATTTTTCTAATACAGTTTTCTAATATAGTTTTCTAATACATTTTTATATAAACAATTTTTCTAATACATTTTTATATAAACAATTTTTATATTATATAAAAAACATATAGTTATATATATAATCCAAAATTATTATAATACACTTTAGAATATGTATATAATTATATTAATATGTATGATATTAATAATAATAATTATATTATATAATAATAATATCAGATTAAATAATCTTGAAGAAGATATAAATATTAATAATTATAAAATTAAATCAAAAAAATGTATTAATCTAGATGATAAATATAATATTAAACAATATGATATTATTAATGATAATATTATTATTCATAGCAAATATAAAAATGAATTATTAAATTTAAAACAAAATAAATTAAAAATAGATCAAGAAATTAAAAAAAATGAAGAAATAAAAATAAAAGAAAGAAATCAAAAAATAAAAATTAACTCAGAAAAAATTAAAAAATATGAATTTCAACAAAGAATAGAACAATTAAAATTAAATATTAAATCAATGAAATTATTATTAAAAAATGAATTAAATGGATTTTTGGTAGATTATAATAAAAATTTAATATCATCTGATGAAATTCAAAATTTAATATCACAATTAAATATAGAATTACAAAATAATAATAAAATTATAGATAATAATTTATATAATGAATATGATAAAAATGATGTTGATGAATATTTTCGTGTAATACAGATTAAAAATAAATTATTAAATAAAAAAATTAATATTTATTCAAAATTTTTAAAATAAAATATTATTTGCTATATATCGTGATTCAATTCCAGATAAAACATCAAATAACATTATTATGCCGGCCATATTATAATTATTTTTATCATTATTAATATACGTAAATATTATAATTAATATATATGAAATAATCGTTCTAGGATAATTTTTCCAAGTTTTTTTATATGTTAAAAATTTATAAGAAAATACAATTATAATAAATATAGATAATATATATAATGTCATATTTGATATTTTTTTATTAAATACTAATATACCTAATACAATTCTAATTATAACGCAAAATATAAAAAATAAAGAGGTATTATTTTTAGTACATATTAATGATTCATCTTTTAAACGTTTTGGAATTGTATTAGATATTATATCATTTGGTTTAATTATATTAGAGCACCAATTACTAAAACTATTATTTTTTTGTTTACTGTTCATTATTAATTAATATTATTATTTTTTGTATTTTTATTATTATAATATATTAAATATTATAATAATATATTAATATAAATTAAAAATAGTAATGTCTGAAATATTAGATTTAAAGAAAAAAATTAAAGATGTTGAAAATTTAAAAAAATTAGTTACTATTGCTGAAACTGAATTTAATAAAAAATTTAATAAATTAGAAATAACTGATCTCATTAATTTTATAAATCATTTAAATTTATCTAAAATTTATGATAAAGATTTAGATAAAGTTAATATCACAATTATATCAAATTATAAAAAATTAGTAACTAAACCAAAAAATTTTGATATTAAAGAGTATTTTAAACAAGAGATTAATGGTAAATCTACTAAAGATATAAAAAAATATGAATCATTTCAAAATAAAGAAGGTTTAGATAATCCAAATGATTCTGAATTAATAATGAAATTAATTCAAATGATGCCAAATTTAAATACAGAAAATGATCAAATTAATTTTACAAAAATTTTAAATTATGAATCATTATTAAGAGATTCTAATATTTTATTAGATTCAAGATATCAAAATTTATCAAATATGGATCTTACTAAAATACAATTTACTATTATGAATAATTCTAAAATTAAAGTTCCAGGAACTGGTATTATAACATCAATAGCACCGATGAGAGATATATTAGAAATTGAAATATTTCCATTTAGTATACCTTATTCATCTAATGCCGATAACTATTATCAAAAAATCACTATGTCTATATTAGAATTAGCATCTGTTTCGGTAGATTCATATGAAAATTGTCAATTTCATTTTATGTTTAGAGCGACTAAAAATAAAAATTTAATAGATTTAGTGCCAATTAATCCAGTTTTTAGATTTTTTAAACCTATTACTAAGTTAGCCGATTTTACATTACGTTTTGGTACTCCATTAACTCCAATTATATTTGATAAAGATAGATTATATGCAACTATAGATTATACTTCTAATCCATGTGTTTTATCATTTAATGAAAATCATAATCTAGTTTCTGGTGATCTTATATATATAAACGATTTTACTACATTAAACCCAGCACAAGATCTGACAATAATTAATACATTTAATGATAGTAATGGGTATTTATGCACAAGAATTTCTAATATTGAAATTAGTATAAATATAGATGCTAATCAAATTTTAAATCCAGATCCTAATTTATCTATTAATGTATATTTTGGAAGTAAACGTATTTTATTACCTTTAAGAATAAGATATTTTTATAATAAATTAGAATAAATTAAAATATTTTTAGAAATAAAAAAATATTTTTTTATAGTAATATTAGACTTATATTACATTAATAATATAAATATAATAAAATTTATAATTATTATGCAAAATATATTAATAAACTTAAATATTATATCTAAAATAAAACCAAATGATAAAATTTATATGAATTCAGATAATTTTATGTCTATTGAACATGATTCAGCTTTTCAAGGAATTTTTAGATTTATATTTAATAATTCAAGAAATAAAAACTTAAATAATTTAAATTGTTTTTATACAAATGTATATAATTGTATAGATGATACTATAAATTCTAAATATCTTTTCTTATCCGGAAAGAATGGACAGCTCATTGATAATTTACATTTATTAGATCATAACTGTTTTGTAGAAAATGAAAATTTTATTAATGTGTATAATAATTTAGTTGAATTAAATCATTATTTAAAATTATCTATAACAGGTTTAGAAAATTTAAAAAAGACATATATATCTGATGTTGTTACTGTATCTAAATTAGATATAATTATTAATGATGCAGAAACATACATTAAAAAAATTCAAAAAAAATTAGATAGTATTAATGATTTAAAAAAAAATATAGTATAATATATAATAATATATTATATAATATAATAAGTTTTAATAAAATTATAAGTAATTATTTTTTTATATATTATTTTAATTGATTCAATCATTATAACTTAGTTATTTTTTCTAAATATTTTTAATTTTCTTATTTATATTTTTTTTTAGATTTAATTTTATGTTGTGAATGTTTAGATTTAATTTTATGTTGTGAATGTTTAGATTTAATTTTATGTTGTGAATGTTTAGATTTAATTTTATGTTGTGAATGTTTAGATTTAATTTTCTTTTTTTTATAATTTTTAGATATGTTATTCTTTAATATAAATTTTGATCTAATCAGTTTTAATTTAAGTGAATTATCTTTATTGGATTTCTTATTTAATAGTTGCATATTAATAAATATTTGTTTAGATTTACGATCTATTTTAACATTTGATTTATGAAATATATTTCTAATTGTTAATAATATAATTTCATTATCTTCTTTTTTAATATGATATGGTAATATAATAAAACCATCTTTTATACATCCATAAAATAATCTTTCATCACTTGTAAATATTATTGATATATTATTTATATCTTTATTTAATTTTTCTGTCACATATTTTTCTAAATCACCTCTAAGACAATTATATAATGATTTTTTATATACATTTTCTCCTTGATTATTTATATAAATAATATATATATTATTATTTTCTAATGCATCTTTTACTTTATTATATTTATTTAAAAAATCATCACAATCATATTTACAAGCATTATTTATTGTATCTTCACCATATATAAATTTATTAATATCAAAATAATTTGTTAAATTATCTGGTATTAGTGTCCATTCATATTTATTATCTTTATTTTTTTTAGATATATAATATTTATTATTATATCTTGCAAGATAATCTGGAAATCTACTTGCATTTTTATCAATAGTAGTAGATCGCATAATAGAATCATTTATTCTTTCTATACAAAGTTTAATCATTTTTATATTATAAAAAATAATATATGTATATTTATTATATTAGTTTTATTTTTTTCTATATATTTTAATTATTATATTATGTTAATTTTTATAAACTTATATATTATTGATTACATTTGCACATATTATTTTTTAAATCTTCATATTTTAAATTTAATTCTTCAAATTTTTTATTCATATGTTGTAATGATGATATTAAATAACCTACTAATTCTTTAGAACTAACTGCATGAAAATCTTCTATTCCATCTCTTTCGCTTATATTAATTGCAGATGGTATTATTTCAGCTAATTCCTGAGCAATAACTCCTCTATGTACTTTCTTATTAGCATCAGTTATAAAATTATAATCAACTACATTAACATTCATAATTTTATTAAATGATTCTTCATTATTAACTGGTACAATATTTTCTTTAACTCTCACATCAGAAGTTTCTACTAATTCAGTAACAGTTAAATATTCATTTGTTAAAGTTAATACATCAGTACTTGTTCCTCCAGTCATAAGTTTAATAGTTAATAAACCATCTTCAGAACCAGCTGTAATATCATTAGCAGAAACTTGAATAGCACCATATCCAATATTATTATTAGCAGAATTTTCAATATAGAAATCTAAACCAATACCTAAACCTGTTGCTGGTGTGCCTGAAGTGGTTCTAATTAAATTAATTGGATAACCTACTGTATTAGCAGATGCATTATCAATTGTAAAATTTACATTATTTACAGTCATGCTATTAATGTTACCAATATTTCTAGAAGAATCTAATATTAGAGCTTTAGTAGCAGCAGCTGTGCCTGGAGTAACATTATTGTAATTTAATTGAGTGGCGGTTGAAGTAACTAATACACCTGCTAATTTTAAACCAAGAGTACTACCATCATGTCCAGCTACATCTAAATTATTAGTAGCATCTATAAAGGTGGTTAATCCGGATGACAAGATATTAAGATTTCCAGAACTAGTTATACTAAAATCAGAATAATTTGTTGCGGTTCCATTATTATTATTTCTAGTTAAACGTAATACATCTCCATTAGTTGCATTTATTTCTACTTGTTTAGAAGGATTAGTAGTACCTACTCCTAATTTACTAGCAGCTGTTAGTCTCATTGATTCGTTGCCATCATTAAAGAATCTTAAATTATTATCATTTGTACCTGCACCATCTTCTGCTAAAATTTTAGTATTTTGATCTACATCAGAAACACCACCTAATGAACCCCATGCATTACCAGCTCCATAACCTTCAAATTGAGAAGTTTGTGTATTATATCGAATATAACCAACTTGTGGCGTTGCAGGTCTTGCAGCTGTATTACCAGTGGGAATAGATAATATTGGACCAGTTACACTAACATCACCTCCTAAAGTTGAGTTTCCACCAACACTAAAATTAGTTCCTACAAATAATTTTTTAGCAATAGCAGCACCGCCATCAATAGTTACACAGCCACCAGCAGTTGAACTTGTTGCATCGGTCACATTATTAAAATTAATAACACCAGTTACATCTAAAGTACTTGATAAAGTAGTAGCTCCTGTAACACCTAAAGTACTTGATAAAGTTGCAGCACCAGTTACGCCTAAAGTATCTGATAAAGTAGTTGCTCCTGTTACTCCTAAAGTACTTGATAAAGTAGCCGCGCCTGTTACACCTAAAGTATCAGATAAAGTAGTTGCTCCTGTTACTCCTAGAGTTCCAGTTACTGTACTATTTCCTCCAACTGATAAATTAGTACCTACAAATAATTTTTTAGCAATTGCTGCACCACCATCAATAGTTAAACAACCACCTGCAGTAGAACTAGTTGCATCTGTCACATTATTGAAATTAATAACTCCTGTTACATCTAATGTACTTGATAAAGTTGATGCACCAGTTACATCTAAAGTACTAGATAAAGTTGTTGCTCCAGTTACTCCTAAAGTACTTTGAGCAGTTACTGCTCCAGTTAAAGTGGAAGCTCCTGTTACAGCTAATGTATCAGAAAGAGTTGTTGCACCAGTTACAGCTAAAGTACTTTGAGCAGTTACAGCTCCGGTTAAAGTAGTAGCACCAGTTACTCCTAAAGTACCAGTTAATGCTGAATTTCCACCTACTGCTAAATCAGTACCAACAAATAATTTTTTAGCAATACCTGCACCACCAGAAAGAGTCAAAGCACCACCAGAAGTAGAACTTACAGCATCGGTAGTATTATTTAAAGAAAGTGCCCCATCAACTGATAAAGTACTAGATAAGGTAGTAGCTCCAGTTACTCCTAAAGTACTCGATAAAGTAGTTGCACCAGTTACTCCTAAAGTACTCGATAAAGTAGCGGCTCCGGTTACTCCTAAAGTACTTTGAGCAGTTACAGCTCCAGTTAAAGTTGTAGCACCAGTTACTCCTAAAGTACCAGTTAAAGATGAATTGCCTCCAACTGCAAAATCAGTTCCAACAAATAATTTCTTAGCAATACCAGCACCTCCATCTACTGTTAAAGCACCTCCTGCAGTTGAACTAGTAGCGTCAGTCGTATTATTTAAATTAGTAACACCAGTCACATCTAAAGTATCAGATAAAGTAGTGGCTCCGGTTACTCCTAAAGTACTAGATAAAGTAGTTGCTCCAGTCACGCCTAAAGTACTAGACATAGTAGAAGCTCCAGTTACACCTAAAGTTCCAGTTAAAGATGAATTACCACCTACTGCTAAATCAGTACCAACAAATAATTTTTTGGCAATACCAGCACCACCTGCTATAGTTAAAGAACCACCAACAGTTGAACTAGTTGCATCAGTTGTATTATTTAAAGTAAATGCACCATCAACAGCTAAAGTACTTGAAAGAGTAGTGGCACCAGTTACTCCTAAAGTACTAGATAAAGTAGTAGCTCCTGTAACTCCTAAAGTGCTAGATAAAGTGGTGGCTCCTGTTACACCTAAAGTACTAGATAAAGTAGTAGCTCCTGTTACTCCTAAAGTGCTAGAAAGAGAAGTAGCCCCTGTTACTCCTAAAGTATCAGATAAAGTGGTGGCCCCTGTTACACCTAATGTTCCTGTTAAAGTGCTATTACCTCCTACGCTCATATCAGTACCAACAAATAATTTTTTAGCAACTGCTGCACCACCATCAATTGTTAAACAACCACCAGCAGTAGAACTTGTAGCATCAGTTACATTATTAAAATTAATAACACCTGTTACATCTAAAGTACTAGAAAGAGTAGTTGCTCCTGTAACACCCAAAGTACTAGATAAAGTAGTTGCACCAGTAACTCCTAAAGTACTAGAAAGAGTTGATGCTCCAGTTACCCCTAAAGTACTTGATAAAGTAGTAGCACCAGTTACATTTAAAGCACTCGAAATATTTAAATTAGTACCTGATGGTGTTAATGTTAAATCACCAGTACTTGATACTAAAAAGTCTGTATAATTAGTAGCACTACCATTATTATCATTATAAGTTAATCGTAAACAATCACCAGTAGCATTATTTATTTCAACTTGTTTATTAGCAGCCGATGTATTAATACCTAAATTACCAATCGTTCTGATATTTCTAATATTTCCAATATCTTTATCAACATCTAATACTAATGCTTTAGTAGCAGCAGCAGTACCTGGTGTTACATCATTATAATTTAGTTCAGTTGCTGTTGATGTTACTAATACACCTGCTAAATGTAAACCTGTTGTACTACCATTATGCCCAGGTAAATTTACATTATTAGAATATGGAGATATTGCCAAATCACCAGATGTAGTTACACTAACTGTTGATAAATTACTATTAGTAGAATCATAAAATTTTAAAGAATCTTGAAAATAATTATTTCTAATATTTACATCTAATTTTTTATTGTCAAATGCAAAATTAGCCTGAGGTACTGTTTGAACTGTTTGAGATGATGATTCCCATTTAAGATTTAATCTTTCTGTAGATGTTTCTTGTATATGTTGAATATAAATAGGATACCATTTATTAGCTATTAATGCTATTGGATCAGTTTGAAGATTATCATGATCTCCACTTGTCCAGCCAGTTCTTACAAGATTATTATTAATCCAAATTCTAAAATGATCATTAGATGTTATTGTAAAAATATAATTTTCAGTATATAATGGTTTTATATAACCCCAAACTTCCATAGAATATCCAGCTGATTGCCCAGCTGGTGCATAATTAGTAAAATCTATTGTATTAACAATTTCATTCCATAAAATTCTACCATTAAAATCAGTAGTAGAATATACACTAACTCGTAAACCAGATTCACCATAAGGTGTTAATGGTACTCCACCAACAGTTAAAGATGCTACACTTGTAGCTCCTGATACATTTAAAGATGTTAATGTACCAACCGATGTAACATTAGGTTGAGCAGCAGTTTGTAAAGTACCAGTTAAATTAGTTGCCGATAAATTTCTAATACCTCCAATATCTTTATTCATATCTGTAACTAATGCTTTACCAGGATCAGCAGTACCTATTGTACTTACATCTGTATAATTTAGTTCAATAGCAGACGCAGTAACTAAAGTACCATTGACAGTTAAATTATCAGTTTCAATATTATGAATACCTACAATGTCTAAATTGGCATCTAATACTAATGCTTTAGAAGCTTGGGCTATACCAATTGTTGTTACATCAGTATAATTTAATTCAATAGCAGATGCAGTTACTAAAGTTCCATTAACAGTTAAATTGTCAGTTTCTAAATTTGTTAATCCTACAATACTATTATTAGAATCAGTTACTAATGCTTTACCAGCTTCAGCAGTACCTGGTGTCGTATCTACATAATTAAGTTCAGCAGCTGTAGCTGTAACTAATACACCATTTAATGAAAGACCAGTTGTACTTCCATTATGTTGTGCAATGTTTACATTGCCATTAGAAGTTAAACCAGTAAGTGTACCAAGAGAGGTAACATTAGGCTGTGATGCTGTTTGTAATGTGCCTGTTAAACTAGTAGCTGATAAAGAATTTAATCCACTAACATCGCCTGATAATGTTGATAAAACAAAGTATTTAAATCCATCAGCAGTATTAACTATTGGTCGATTTGCTGTAGTATTATATAAAATTTCACCACCATAATTAGGAAGAGTATTGATAACAGTTGTTGATAAATTTTTAACGAGTACCATAATCACAGATTAATTTATTTAATATTCAATGATATATATATTAACATAAAAATATAATTATAAAAAAAATATAATTATAAATTATAATTATATTTTTAACTTAATTTTATAATATAATTTTATAATATAATTTTATTTTTAACTTAATTTTATAATATAATTTTATAATATAATTTTATAAAAATCTATGATTAAATACTGAATTTTTAATTATTATAAACTATATTCATTATCTACAGGATATAAATAATTTAATATATAAATTTCATTATGTAATTCTTTTAAATATTTTTCAAAATCAAATATTTTAGATAAAATATTAAATATATTTAAATATGTATTAATAATATCATCAAGACAAATAATAATAAAATTTATAAGTAATGTATATAAAAAACTATAAACATTACTGTTTAAATATTGAATATATATAGATATTATATTAATATATAAAATATTAGTTGTAATTAAAATTACATAATAATATATATTATAATTTTCAATAAATTTATATAAATTTTTTATTAAATTTTGTAATTTTTTAAATGATTTAACAAGTAAATTATAATCATTAAAATTAAT
>Ga0209770_10000418_pt1 | contig 23503 bp, 23 predicted proteins | sample LauGreSu1BDMLBDD_2_FD_187572 | JGI IMG/M metagenome (GOLD analysis project Ga0209770, IMG submission 187572) | Freshwater lake microbial communities from Lake Michigan, USA - Su13.BD.MLB.DD (SPAdes) (version 2) | ecosystem: Environmental > Aquatic > Freshwater > Lake | place: Lake Michigan, USA...
CGGACCAGCTCATCGCGCTGACCCGGATCAACAAACCGCCCAAGGGTATCAGAACTACCAGGCTCAGGTAGGCGAGGGTGTAGCCCATCGTCAGCCCGAAACCCGGCAGCACATTGAATCGTTTTTGGCCCATGTCTCTGTGTCGGAAACAGGCTATTCAGCCGGTCCGACGATTGTAAATACATAAACACAACCGGTTTTATCGGGATTATCCTGATGAGGCCGTTTGTGACTTGGCGATTGATGGCGGACGCGGCTTTGGCCAGTTTCTCCGGGATGTCGATTCCGAGCGAATTCAACAACGTCACTGCTGTTGCCAAGGCCAACGTCTATTTCGAGGGCAAAGTGGTGTCCCACACGATCCGTTTTTCGGACGGTACCAAAAAGACCTTGGGGTTGATTTACCCCGGGAAGTTCCATTTCGGAACGGATCTGGCCGAGCGGATGGAGATCGTGGCCGGACAATGCGTCATCCGTCTGGACGGCACCCAGGAGACCCGGACGGTGGCGGCGGGATCGTACTTTGATGTTCCGGCCAAGTCCGGGTTCGATATCGAGGTTTCGAGCGGTATTTGCGAATACATCTGCTCGTTCCTGCCTTGATCAGGTTCGTGGACGGTTCTCACGGTCCAGAAGAGGTCGCCGGATCGGGTCTGATCAAGATCCGCCCGGGGCATTGACTACAGAGGGGGGCAGGGAGTTTGCTCTCGGGACTCTCCTATGAACCGTCGTCGCTTTCTCTTGGGGGCCGCTGCCGGCCTTCCGATCCTCCCGGTTTGGGCGCAGGCCCAGGGATCCAAGTCGTACACCTTCGGCCTCATCGCCAAGTCCCAGGGCAATGCGGTGTTTCAGGTGGCACGGGTGGGAGCCGAAGATGCAGCCCGGGAACTCAGCGCCCGTCATGGGGTAAAAATCCGCATCGATTGGCGGACGCCGAACGAAGAGGACGCTCAGAAGCAGGCCGAAGCCATCGAGCAGTTGGTCCTGTCCGGGGCTGATGGCATCGCGGTCAGTTGCAGTGATGCCAACAAGGTGACCGATGCCATCAACAAGGCCGTCGGGAGCGGGGTTCCCGTGGTCACCTTTGATTCTGATGCTCCTGCTTCGAAGCGGATGGTCTGCTATGGGGTGGACGACGGTTTGTGTGGCGAACAGGTGATGTCGGAATTGGCGCGAGTGCTCGGAGGCAAAGGCACCATTGCGATTTTGGCAGGCAATCAGAACGCCCCCAATCTTCAAAAACGAGTGGCTGGCGTTCGCAAGGAAGCCAAGAAATACCCTGGGGTGGTCATTCGTGACACCTACTACCACCGCGAGACACCTCAAGATGCCGCGGCGCGGATTGAGCAAGTCATGCAGTCCAATCCCGACATCACGGGTTGGGCCTTGATCGGGGGATGGCCTCTCTTCACCGAGAACGCCCTGAAATGGAGTCCGGGCACGGTTCAATGTGTCAGCGTGGATGCCTTGCCCATTTGCCTGAACTACCTGCGCAGCGGGCATGTGCAAGTGCTCTTGGCTCAGCAGTGCCATGCCTGGGGTTACCGCTCGGTGGAGCACCTCTTCAACAAAGTGCACCTGCGCAAGAATCCCGAATCACCACGGGATGTCAGCCCGCTCATCCGTGTGGACCGATCCAACGTCGATGCCTACGGCAAGAATTGGGAAAAGTGGCTTCCGAAGTGAGAGGCAGGTTGGCGGATGCTCCCCGGCGGATTTGAGGCCGCTTAGAAACGTTCAGAACGACTCCATGATCATGGAGACCGTTCTGCCGAGGCTGCCTTGATTGTCACGGACCACGGATTGGGCTCGTTGGCCCAACGCCTGACGTTCTGCCGGATTTTCGATCAACCGGATCAGTGCCTTTTCGAGACCTGCCTCATCCGGGACCTGTAGGGCTGCCTGGGCCTGAACAAAGCTCGGCGCGATGTCCGGGAAGTTCTCCATGTGCGGACCAAAGACCACCGCCTTGCCAAGAGCGGCCGGTTCGATGGGGTTTTGACCCCCTTGCGCGGTGAGGCTTTTGCCCACAAACACGATGTCGGCCCGGGTGTAGAAGTGACGGAGTTCCCCGGTTGTATTGACCAACAGGCAATCCAGTTCTCCTGCCTTGATACGGGTGGCGGGTCGCAGGTCCTTGCGGAAGACAAACCGCACCCCCAGAGACTTGAGTTCTTCACCCACAGCGGCTCCTCGTTCGTGATGTCGGGGCACCAGCACCAGAAAGAGCTTGGGAAACCGAGCCTTCAGTCGGAGGTAAATGGAGGCGACGATCCGCTCTTCGCCGTCATGGGTGCTGCCCGCTACCAGAACCACGCTGTCAACACCCGCTCCCAATTGCCCCAGCAAACTGGCGACATCGAGAGGTCGAGGGTCGTCCAGCTTGGCGGCATCGAATTTCAGGCTGCCCACGACGTGGATGGCTTCCTTGCGGCATCCCAGTTGAAGCAGTCGCTCAGCATCGGCCTCGGTTTGTGCTCCGATGCCCTCGAAGCCCGCGAACAGTTCACGGAAGAGGAAACCGAAACGCCGGTAGCCTCGGAAGGAGCGTTCGGACAAGCGGGCATTGACCAGATAATACGGAACTCCGCGCCGCTGAAGACTCCACAGGAAGTTGGGCCAGATCTCCGCTTCGACCAAAACGACCACCTCGGGATTGATGAGGCCGATGGCCCGTTGGATGTGCTTCCGACGATCGATCGGGTAGTAGATCTTGGTGATGTGGGCCGGGAGTCGTTCCCGCAGGAGGCTCATGCCGGTCGACGTCGTCGTGGAGACGACGATCTTGTACAGCGGGAGCAAGGGTTCCATGACCTTGATCAACTGCGTGCAGAGGTTGACCTCGCCGACACTCACCGCGTGGAACCAAACCACCTGACGGTTGGTCAGAGACTGTTTGAGTTTGGCGTCATACAAACCAAAACGTTCGCCGAACCCGGCTTGCCACGACCCGCGGCGGTACATCTTCAGAAAATACCAAGGAGCCGACAGGGCGAACCCGATATTGAAGAGGATGTTGTAGAGAAAACGCATGAAGAACGCAGTCGCAGGTAAAAAGCAAAAAGGGCCGCCGAGCTGACGGTCCGAAGCCTCCTGAAGTTACAGTTGTTTTTTTGCAGGTCGCGACGCAGGTGATTTCGGCGACTTTGCTTTGGAGAGGTCCTTGGAACCTCCGATGCGTTGGACGAAGGCCCCGATCCAATCGCAGGCTTGCTGTTCACGAGCCTTCGCTACCTCCAGAACTTCTTCGGCGGACACCACCTGGGCTTTTCCACCCAGACCGGCCGCGGCATTGGTGATGCAACTGCAACCGGCTACCCGCAGTCCGCTTTGGCGGGCCACGATGACCTCGGGAACGGTGCTCATGCCCACGGCATCGGCACCCCAGCGGCGGAACGCCCGGATCTCAGCCGGGGTTTCAAAGCTGGGTCCCGAGACAGCCAGGTAGACGCCTTCACGCACCGGCAACCGAATGGATCGCGCCGCTGCTTTCAGGTGTTGCTGAAGATCCGGATCGTAGGCCCGCGTCATGTCCACAAACCGTTGCTCGCCGGCGCTGACAGGCCCGCGCAGCGGGTTCATTCCCAGAAAGTTGATGTGGTCGTTCAGGATCATGAAATCCCCGACTCGGAACTTCGGATGAATGCCGCCGGCCGCATTGGTCACCAGCAACGTTTCCACGCCCATTGCGGCGAGGACACGGGTGGCGAAAACCACTTCGCTGGGCTCAAAGCCTTCGTAGTAGTGAGCCCGGCCGCTGAGCACGGCCACGGGCACTGAGTGCCAGGTGCCGATCCGGAGTCGGCCTTCATGCCCAGGAGCGCCTCCGACCGGGAACCCCGGCAGGTCGCGGTAGGAAAAATCTCGATCCACCGTCACCGACTGGGCAACAGGCCCGAAGCCACTGCCCAGGATGATCGCCAACCGGGGTCTCAACTCGGTCCGGCGCAGGATCAGCGAGGCGGTGGCTGAGGGTTGGGGCAGGGATTGGGATCGACGGGGCATGGTGCTGGAAAGAGTTTGCAGAAATCAGCCGGGGATCACGGCCGTGCGTTGGGCGTGGGAGGCCAATGCCGCCTCGAACAGTTCGTGGCTTCGGACGGCCTCGTCCGGGGTGACACAACCAAAGCGATGGCCGAGGGCTCCGGCCCGCTCGGCTGCGAAGGCCGCCCACATCTGGAGGAAGCAGTCCGGGAATCCCGGTTCAAAAATGCCTCCGGTGATGGTGGGGAAGGGGGTTTGGAACCCGAGGTCGGTACGGCTCCACCATTGTTCTTTCGACCGGTCGAACTTCCACAGGGTCTTCGGTTCAGCCGTGGAATAGCGCATGCCGCCGTCAGTTCCGAGGATCTCGATGGACCAGGTGTTGGTGGCTCCCGGAGCCAGGCGCTTCATTTCAAAGCGCATGGGAGTTTCGATGCCTTGGATCGTCGCCTCCGTGTGGAGCATGGCGTTGTCCCAAGTGTCGCAGGGGGCCATGCCGCCCTTGCCGTCGGGGCGTTCGTGGTAGATTTTCTGCAATTGGGAGTAGACCCGGTTCGGAAACCACCCCAGTCGGAACGGCACGTGGACGACGTGCATTCCCAGATCGCCCATCACACCAATGGCCCCGCAAGTGCGCACCTGACGCTTCCAGTTGACCGGTTTGGTGGGGTCCAGATCGCTGGCGTGCCAGAAGCAGGATCGGACTTCCAACGGCTTGCCCATGGCCCCGGATTGCGCCCACTCGACGACCCGTTGGACGCCCGGCAGGAATGGAAATTCCGAACTGCAGCGAACGAATCGTCCCGAGGCTGCAGCCGCATCGCGGATCCGACGGGCGGCCGCGAGATCGATGCCAAAGGGCTTCTCGGCCAGCAGATCCTTCCCTGCGGCTAGCACATCGAGATAAATGGCCTCATGCAGGTTGTGGGGGACAGCCACATACACCACATCGACCTCGGGTGAGGCGAGCAGTTGGCGGTGGTCTTGAGTCAGCAGTTTGACCGTCGGGATCTGGCGGAACCAATCGAGCAGGGAAGGCTGAAGATCGCAGACGGCGACGAGTTCCACCTGAACGGGGAATTGGTTGAGAACGAACCAGCGCGCGAAGGCGCTGGCTGCTTCGCGGCCCATGAGGCCGCCGCCGATGATGCCGACACGGAGAGTGGATTTCATGAAAGGGATCGGGAACGGGTTTCTGAAACGGGATTTTCTGAATCCGTTGAAGCCTAAGAGGAACTGTTGCTCGGGTTTTTTCGGGCGATCAACTGGTCCCGAAGTTCAATAAAACCTTTGAAAGACTTGAGGTTGCGGGTCAACAGGTCGAGCAACTGATCTTCGGTGAGCCCTTCGGCTTCCAAGGTTTGGGGAATGGGTTTCCCCAAGGAGACCGCTTGATGGATTTTGCGGAGCGTTCGAAGGGTCAGAGCGGAATCCCTCCGGCCCAAGGCGGCAGAGCGGGGGGCTGCCGATATTTGAGAAGCCGTTTCGGCGAAGGCGATCGTCGGATGATCCAAGCCAGCGGGGCGGTCCACGGTGCCCTTCACTTGATTCCAGAGGGCCACCACGGCCTCGGATCGACCGCGCATCCCGATGGAACGTCGGAAGCTGTTTTCCACGAAACGTAAGTGAACCAAATCCTGCGCAGCGGCATTGACCTCCCGGCCGGACCTGGCCGGGCCGGCGTTTCGGATGACTTCCAGTTCACTGGCGAAGAGTTCCCGATCCAACCAGAAGCTGATGGCCGCCAATGGCCGGAATATCAGCGGAATGGTCCGCAGCAACAGATGACGCTCAAAGCCGGCCGGACTGCAACCAAAGTGGTGGCAGTAGGCTTCCTTGAAATGAGCGTGAACCGGTTGGGCTTTGGCCATGGGCTTGGAGCAGCGATCTCGTGAGAGGAAAGAATCCGGTTGGTGACTAGGAAGTGTCAACGCTGCGGCCGTTTCAATGCCGTAGGGAAATTGGGTATTTTCAGCCTCGGACGCGGTAAAGGGTTTCACCGGCTTTGGGGACGTAGAGGATCCCTTCCGACTCCCGACCTTGAAACTGGAGTGGATCGATGCTTCTCCAATCCCGGTAGCCCAGGTTGATCTCACGACAGACGGACTCCGGAATTCCGGTTGCCAAAGTGACGCGGGCGCGGCGGGTTTCGACGCCGTTTTCGTAGGTGCCTTGTCCAAAGACATGGGTGCTGTGCGCCAGGGTTCCCCACGGGAAATCCTTGAAGCGATCCCACTGCTTGAGGAAGTAATCGCGGCAGTGGTAGCCCACCTGACGGATGAGCGCTCCGTGGACCACACTGACCTCGTGGAGGTGAGGGGCGTAAATGATGAGTTCGCCGTCTGGAGCCAATACCGGTTCCAACTTGTACATGCACTTGGCCCCGACCCACAACTCGTCGTACATCGCCGGAGCGCAGCTGAGAATGGTGTGGTACTGACGGTCCTTCCATTCGATGTGGGTTTGTGCGGACAAGTCGGCGGCTTGGTCCCAGGCGGCCTCGGGCGTTCCACCGAAGATCCCCGCCAATTCGCCATGGCCGCCGGGTTTCACCACCAGTGCCAAGCATAACTTGGGAATCGGTACCATGGCACCGGCGCGGTCGACCACACGGCGCACCGGAGTCCACTTCTGTCCAATGACTCCGACAGTGGTGATGACTGCACCCAGCCAATGGAAGAAGTTCAGAATTTCCGGACCGCTGACGCCGGGGAAGAGGTACTTGTTGCCGCCGCTGAAGCCGACCACCTCGTGCGGGAAGACGGGGCCGATGATGACAATCTGGTCGTAGTCAAAGACCCGTTGGTTGATCGACACGGGGACATCCATGGCGAAGAGACCGCCAGACAAGGTGCGGATTTCTTCGGCCGGAATGACTCCCAGCGATTTCAGGGCAGTCGGATTGTCCCACTCGTGATTGAAGAAACGCACGGATCCATAGTGCGAGGCCCGCTGTTCAGGGGTGATCTCCAACCGGGTGCAAATCGCCTCTTCCGGCATGGCCGGATGCGTTCCCAAAGCAATGAGGATATCCAAGGCTGCCACCGAGCCGGACCATTCGGCGTGGAGAGCCTTGAACACGGCCCCGATGGGAGCCGTTCGTGTGCCGTCCGGAATGATGAGCAGGACGCGCTTTCCTTGGAAATTGCGGGCCGGATGGTGGGTGGTGACCCAAGAGGCTATTTCGGATTCGTTCATCGCAAATTCACATCCCTGACGCGTTTCCGTGGCAGGGGCGCCGAAGAGGATGCTCAAGTCGCCAGCGAGATGACAAATGCGATATGGCCGGGATATCGATCGAATGAAAAAGGCCGGAGGGTTTCTCGATCGAGCCGCCTCCGGTCACTGGCCTCGGGCGGTCCCTTGAAAATCAAGGTGGGCAGGGCCCCTTACAAAGCCTTCAGGGCCTCGAGCACCTCGGCCGCATGGGACTCTGGTTTCACCAAATCCCAGACACGGGCGATGCGACCGTCCGCACCAATCAGGAAAGTCACCCGATGGATGCCTTGATACTTTCGACCCATGAAGACTTTTTCACCCCAGGCCCCGAAGGCCTTGGTGATGACCGCATCGGGATCCGAGATGAGCGGGAACGGGAGTTGGAACTTGTCGGTGAACTTGGCGTGGGATTTGACTGTGTCGGCGCTCACGCCCAAGACGACAGCCCCCGTTTTTTGCAATTCCGCGTACTGGTCACGGAAGCCGCAGGCCTCTTTCGTGCAGCCCGGGGTGTCGTCGCGCGGGTAGAAGTAGATCACCACGGGTTTCCCGAGGAGGTCTTTGGAATGGATTTCAGTGCCGTTGGTGATGATGGCGCTGAAGGATGGGGCAGGATCACCCGGACGAAGACTCAATGCGACAGGCTTGGCCATGATCGAAAACTAGGCGCGAAGTGGTGATGTGCAATGGGCCAGTGCGGTGAGGCGCAAACCTTCCAATGTCAGTCCCGGAACCACGGCGTCTATTTCCGGAAGGCCTTTGGCAATGAGCCGTGCATAGCCGCCGGTGGCCACCACTGGCAGGCGGCGCACCTTCAGTTCCCCGCGCAACTCGATGATGAGTCCACGCACCAGCCCGCGATATCCGAAGACGGCCCCCGACAACATGGCCTCTTCGGTGTTGCGTCCGACGACCCGACGGGGACTCCGGATGCGGATGCGGGGGAGGAGCGCGGTCTTCTCGTGAAGATAATCGGTCATGGCCGATAGCCCCGGGGCAATGATACCGCCGACATAATTGCCCGTACGGTTGACCACATCAAAGGTCACCGCAGTGCCAAAATCGACTACCAGCGCTGGAGCCCCGTAGTGGTGGCGCGCTGCCACTGCATTGGCCAAGCGGTCCTGACCTATGGTCTCTGGATGCGGGTAATCGATTCCGACTCCGCGGAGGGTCTGCGGCGTGAGTTGCAGAGGGGTGAGTTGGAGACGTTGACCGGCCCATTGGGCCAGGGACGTATTCACCTTCGGCACCACACTACAGAAGCATAGAGCGTCCGGAGTTCGTCGGGGCAACAGTGCCTCCAGCAATGCCGGAGCGGATCCATCCGACCAGGCCAAAGTGGGTATATCCCCCAAGGTTCGGAGGCTTCGAGCGCTACCCAGACCGACATGGGTGTGGGTATTGCCGACGTCGAGCAGTAGCATCATGGCGTCGGCCCTTTCGCCAACGAAACGTCGCCGCCGATGATGTGCTCCAAGCGCCCATGATCGGTTCGAACCAAGAGCGCACCGTCTTCATTGAGAGATTCAGCCCGGCCGATGATCACGCGGTCTGCCATTCGAATCATGACCCGTTGACCCAGGGTGCTGCAGCGCCGCATCCACTCATCGCTGATTTCGTGGAAATCACCCCGACGGAGGCGTGCATAAGCGGTATCCAATTCCGACAGGACCGTGGCGGCCAGATCGGCCCGATCAAAGGTTCGCCCGCCCTCAATGCGCAGCGAAGTGGCGATGGACTGCAAGTCTTCCGGCATTTCCTCGGAAGTCAGATTCACATCGATTCCGATGCCCAATACGACGTGCCGGATGTGGTCTAGCTCGGCTCCCAGTTCCAGCAAAATACCGGCGACCTTGCGTGTGCCGAAGACGATGTCATTGGGCCACTTGATGTCGGGCTTCAATCCGGTGTGGCGCTCAATCCCGCGGGCCACGGCGACGGCGCTCACCACCGTCAATTGGGTGGCGGCCGACGGTGGGAGTTGCGGGCGAAGCAGGACAGAAAACCAGAGTCCCTTGCCTGAAGGGGAGATCCATTGGCGGCCGAGGCGTCCTCGACCACGGGTTTGCGATTCGGCAAAGACGACGATGCCCTCTCGGACGTCGTCGCGCGCCAGCTTCTCAACCACATCGTTGGTCGAAGCGGTCTCCTGAAAAACTTGGACATCCCTTCCGATGGTGCGGCCGGGTCCCAGTCGGGCTAGCAGGTCGTCGGCATGGAGGCGATCAGGGGAAGAGCGCAGTTGGTAGCCATGGTGCGGGCTGGCCTCGATGTCGTAACCTGCCTTGCGCAGTTCTTCGATGCGAGACCAGATGGCCGCTCTTGAAACACCGAGATCTTTGGCCAGCGTGGCTCCGGACACGCCGGCCTCACCAGCAGTCCTCATGGCGGCCAAGATGCGTGCGTCAGGGTTCACGGCAGGAAATCCAGGCCGATGTCCACGGCGCGGGCTGAATGAGTGATGGCTCCGACGGAAATGAAATCGACCCCGCTCTCCGCGATACCACGAAGGGTCCCCTCGTTGATGCCCCCGCTGGCTTCCGTTTGGCAGCGCCCCGCGATGCGTTTCAGGGCCTCCCTCAGCATTTCCGGTGGCATGTTGTCCAACAGGATTCCGTCGGCACCCGCCTCCGCCGCGCGCTGGGCTTGATCCAGGGTGTCGGCCTCGACTTGAACGAACAGGGTAGGGAACTGGGAACGGGCTCGTCGAACAGCGGCAGTCACGGGATCCGGGCTGGCGTCAGCCAAGGCTGCGAGGTGGTTGTCCTTGATGAGGATCCGGTCGTGAAGCCCCATCCGATGATTCACTCCTCCACCACAGCGGACGGCGTATTTCTCGAACCGACGCCAGCCAGGGGTGGTTTTCCGCGTGTCCAAGATGCGAGCGCCGGTGCCGTTTACTGCCCGGACATAGCGGGAAGTTGCGGTGGCCACGCCGGAGAGGCGTTGGACGAAATTCAGCGCCACACGCTCCGCCGACAGCAGGGCTCGGGCCGGGCCGGAAACCTCCAGCAAGGTGGTTCCTAGGGTGCACGAGTGACCGTCTTCCACGCACTGGCGGATCCGGGCGTTGGGTGCCAGTTCCCGGAATGCCATCTCGGCAAAGGCCAGGCCTGCAACGGTGAGGCATTCCCGGGCGTTCATGCGGGCCATGGATTCCGCCTCGGTCGGGATGCAAGCGAGGCTGGTGGCGTCACCGCAGCCGAGGTCTTCCTCCAGTGCCTGAATGACGGCCGCTCGAATCAGTTGACGATCCAAATGCTCCACGGGGTGAGGCTGCAAGAGTCCGTATCGGAGGCGCAACCGACAAAGCGGGTCCATCGGGCGGCTGGGTTTGAGAATGGTTGAAAAACAATGGGGCACCGGGTCTTGAGACTCGGTGCCCCATCGGCGGGATTTTTCAGCAGTTCGGGTTACTGGAGCGCCTCGAACACCTTGCCCACCATGTCCTTGCTCGGGGTCAGGGTCTTGGAACCCGGCTTCCATTTGGCCGGACAGGCTTGTTCTGGATGCCGCACCAAGTAGGCGTTGGCTTCCATTTTCCGGAGCAATTCGGAGGCGTCACGGCCCACGTTGTAGAAGTTGATCTCGCTGGAGACCAAGGTTCCCTCGGGATTGATGATGAAGGTGCCGCGCAGCGCCAGACCGCTGTTGCTGTCATAGACTCCGAAAATCCGGGAGACGGCTCCGGTCGGATCGGCGGCCAAGGGATATTTCACGTCGGCCAACAGTCTCTCGGAGTGGCGCCATGCGAGATGGGCGAATTTGGTATCGGTGGAAACGCCGTAAACATCGCAACCGAGTTCCTTCAGCTTGGAGTGAACCTCGGCCAAGTCGGCCAGTTCGGTGGGGCAGACAAAGGTGAAGTCGGCCGGGTAGAAAACCAGCACGGTCCAGCGTCCGCTCTGCCTGGCCGCCTCGAGTGAAAACTTGCCGAACTCGCCCGCAGCGGGATCGTAGGTTTCCATCTCAAAGTGGGGCACGTTCTGGCCGACTCGCAGGGTAATCTGTTCGTTCATATCAAATGGGTTGGAGGATGTGCTTTCGGTTCGATGACCGGGAGCTGCAAACTGGTAGCATTTTCCGTCAGAGGTGCAATCGGATGAAGTGCTTTTTTGACGGATCCGGTATGTGGAATAAGATGGACGCATGATTCCACTGTTGCTGGGCCTGCCGCTGCTTTGTGTTTCCTTGGCTGCCGCAGAGCCCTGGAATCAATGGCGGGGCCCGACTCGCGATGGGCAGGTTTCTGGAGCCTCGTGGCCTTCCCGACTGGACGAGGGCTCGTTGAAGCGGCGTTGGCGCCTGCCCTTGGGTCCCAGTTATTCGGGGCCTGTGATGAACTCGGATCAGTTGTTCACCACCGAGACCGTCGATAAGAAACGGGAGCGGGTTACAGCCCTCCGGCGTTCCGACGGCTCCGTCCTCTGGACGCGCGACTGGGAAGGGTCCATGTCGGTGCCTTTCTTTGCCCGATCCAACGGCGATTGGATCCGAGCCACGCCCACCCTCGACGGAGAGACTTTGTATGTGGCCGGCATGCGTGATGTGCTGGTTGCCCTCAACACGACCGATGGCTCTGAGCGGTGGCGGTTGGACTTCGTAAAACGCTTCGGGTCCGATTTGCCGACCTTTGGCTTCGTTTCCTCACCGTTGGTCGACGGAGACAGTCTTTACGTTCAAGCAGGGGGTGGCGTGGCCCGGTTGCGGAAGGCCGACGGTCAGGTGGTTTGGCATGGGGTGAAGGATGGAGGCGGCATGATGGGGAGCGCCTTTGGTTCTCCAGTGATCCTGACCCTGGCTGGAAAACGGCAATTGGTGGTTCAGGCCCGGACCCAGTTGATTGGAGTGAGTCTGGAGGACGGATCGGAACTCTGGTCCCTCCCCGTCGAGTCGTTCCGTGGAATGAACATCCTGACCCCGACCTTCGCCGGGAAAGATCGGCTGTTTACTGCGACTTACGGGGGCAAAACCCTGGGGATTGATATCCGCTCCGAGCAGGGACGGTTTCGAGCGGTGCCTGCTTGGGAGTATAAGGCGCAGGGCTACATGACTTCGCCCATCATCCATCAGGGACACGCCTACCTCCAGTTGCGCAGCCAGCGGGCATTGTGCATCGAGTTGGCGACCGGTCAGGAAAAATGGACCACGGGAGAAAGCTTTGGAAAGTACTGGAGCATGGTGGCCCAAGGCGACCGTATCCTCGCCCTCGACGAACGCGGGGAGTTGATCTTGTTCCGTGCGACGCCGGAAAAATTCGACGTCCTGTCCCGTCGCAAAGTGTCGGATTCAGACACTTGGGCCCATTTGGCGGTGGATGGGTCCGCCGTGTACGTTCGTGAATTGAATGGACTCAGCGCCTGGGATTGGACCACCAGCGCCCTGAAATGACCGCGGTAACCCTTTAAAAGATGCTTCCTGCAGCCGTGCCGATGACCTGAAGAGGGCCGGCGTCCTCGAGGGTCTCGGTGGCTTTTTCGACCTTTTGGAGTGTCAGCTTCAGGTTGCGCAGGAAGGCGTCGTCGTTGATGAGTTGACCCACCGTGCCATGACCGCGGTTCAATTTCTCGGCCACCTCTCGAAGATTGGTGAGCATGTTGGTGGTCTCTCGGAACAGTGAGTCATCCACCATGAGGCGGCCAATGGTTCCTTTGCCCGAGTTCATGTCGGACACCATTTGTCGGGTGGTGGATAAGGTGACCTTCAAGTCCTCGGTGGAGGCGATGAGGTTGGTGACGGCCTGAAGGGTGTGGACGTACAGCGTGTCTTCCTTCATGAGACGGCCCAGGGTGCCTTCCCCCTTGTTCATGCCGGTGGTCATGCTGTCGATGTTGCCCAGAATCGAGGCGATGCGCGGTTGGTTGTCCTTGATCATGTCGGTCATCGGCCCCAGCAGCTTGCTGAACTCCTCGCCACTGAAGCTCTTGGTCATGTTCTGCATCCCTTCGGCCGCGCTCTCCAGTTTGCTCATGATGGCCGCCAAATCGGGTTGTTCCCGGCTTTCCAGAAGGGCACCGGTCGCCACCACCGGGGACGCGGCGTTGCCGAAATCGAGGGCCACGAAGTTTTGCCCCATCATGCCGGTGAACTTGATGGCGGCCTTGCTGTCGGTGCGCACACCCGCTGCCGGTTCCACGGTCATGCCCACCTCCACTTTGCCATCGGCGATCCGGATGGATTGAACCCGTCCAATGTCCACGCCCGCCAATTTGACGGGGTCGCCTGCTTTGAGATCACCGGCGGTGTTGAAGCGGGCCTTGATCGGAATGCCGCTGCCGAAAAAGCGACCACCCCCGACCATCTCAAACAAGACGAACGCAGCCACGAAGACCAGGGCGAAAAAGACGCCCAGTCGGGTTTCCAAAGAGTTTTTCATTCAGACCAATCGAAGAGAGACGTTCCTCAGTGGGCACGTCCGAAACGGAACGCTAGGAAGCCAACCCCGCCGGGTCAATGTCGACCCGTGACCGTTCAAGGATGGCGCCTGTTGCGTTCATTTGCTTCCCGGAGTGTTCACCAAAAAGCCCCGGGCCACAAGAATGGCGCCGGGGCTGAAAGGTCAATCTGCCGAACCCAAGGCTCAGGCAAAGGTGTTCTTGCGGTAGGCTCCCATGACCGGGGCATCCGGATTCACTTCGGGGCCAAAGTAGCGCAGACAGACCAGAGGTTCGGTTTCGCTGGTGTTCTCGAAGGTCACGCCGGACTTGGCGCCGTCTTCGGTGCAGAAGTATTCGTCCTCGGTGAGCTCGTGGAAACGGATCAGCTTCGGGCTGTTGAGCGGCTGACCATTGATCTTACCGCTGCCCTGGACACAAATCAGGCCGTAGGCGCCATTGTCTTTGATGGTGGCCTTCATGCCCGGATCGACGGTCAGTTCCTTGGCCGTGAAAAGCTGCTCGCCGTCCACCTTGCCGTACACGATCCAGCGGTCGACAAAGCCTTCCTTGCGGGTGTCGGCCACCGGAACGGGCTCGAGGTAGTGGTTGTCCTTGAAATTCGGATCGACGTTCTTGTCCCAATCCAACTGCTCGACGATGAAGTCGATGTCCTGATGGTACTTCTTGGGCATGTCCTTCACCAGCAGGCTCCAAGGCACATAGCGCCCTTCGACCATGCTTTGGTACATGCCGAACACGTCACTGCCCCACTGGGGCTCATAGGTGCACAAGCTGCCCGGAGCGTGGAGGATGCAGGGGTCGATGAGCCAACCGGTCCCCGGCTTGAGGCGATAGGCCTTGGAGAGGTCCAGGATGCCGTTGTCGCCCTTGTTCCAGTCCTCGAGGCACTTCCGTACCTGGGCCTTGGTCGTGCCCGGCTCGAAGCCCATGAAAGTGTACGGGAAGTTGTTTCCGACATTGTTGTGCTGGGGCGGGAAGTAGTAGCTCTCGGGCTTGCCTTCCTGACCCACCAGCTTGGCCTGCTTGGCCGACTGATGCATGTGGTGGGGGATGGGGCCCATGTTGTCGAAGAACTTGGAATACACGGGCCAGCGTCCGTACTTCTTCCAGATCGACTTGCCCACCAGCGTGGCACCGGTGTCCTCAACGGCCTGACGCAAGGTGAAGCGTTCCTTGCCCACCACCACGTAGCTCAGCCCCTCATCCGGCACGCGCCCTTCGTTGGCGGCTTCAGTGGTCGAAGCAAACCAACGCTCGTCGATACCACCACGGTTGGCGCCATAGGCGTAGGTGTCGTCCGGGTGGAGTTTGAGGCGGAGGCCCGGTTGGAGGAAGGAGCGGGGCACCCAGGCCGGAGCCAGGCGCAGCAAACCACCGGTCCGTGAGAGTTCTGCCTCAACCTTGGACTTGGTGTTCTTCCGGACGGTCTTGAGTTGCGTGACGGTGTTCATCGAAATCGTTTCAAAGGATGCGTTCCTCCTCGTTGACGGGATTCCGGTCCAGGACAGATGAAGCCCCGACACGGACGCCACCGAAGGATGCGCCTACGGTAATCGCGAAAAGGCCCAGACGGCCAAGGGAAAACCGATGGACCCAACAAAAACTGCACTCGGATTAAAAAGCAGACTATCCATCGTTCGATGGCGCTTCCCAAACCCTGCGGAACGTTGATCGATCCGTATTCAGTTCGGCAGGAGCCGCAACACGGATTGTGGCAACTGGTTGGCCTGAACCAGCATGGCCGTGGTGGCTTGACTGAGGATGTTCTGCTTGGAGTACTCGGTGGATTCCTTGGCGACATCCAAATCTTTGATCGCGGACGAGGCCGCCGAAAAGGTTTGGATGGTGGCATCCAACGTCTCCGAGGCCATGTTGAAGCGGGAAATGTTGGCGCTGACCTCGGTTCGATCTTTGCCCAGTTCCATAATGGCGGTCTTGATATAGTTCAACGCCGTTGTGGCTGCGGTGGTGCTGGAAATAGAGGTGCCGCTTGTGGTGACGTTGTTGTACGTCGTCGAAGAAGCACCCAGATCAATCCCGTCCAACGTGAACGTGGTTCCTTCAGAATCGATCACCGATTCCACATCCACAGCGGAGAAGAGGGACACTCCGTTGAATTCCTTGGTGGCAATCTCTTTGATCAGGTCCTGCAACTGAACGAATTCGTTGTTGTAGAGACCGCGGTCCGCATCGCTCTTGGTGCCGTCCAGGGAGAGCATGCTCAGTTCGCTCATCCGGTCCAGAGTCCTGGCGATTCGCTTCAGATAACCATCCTGGGTGGAGGCGTAGGACAGACCGCTGGATACGTTGTCCTTGGCGGCATTGGCGCGCTCGATCTTGGCATCGAACCGCATGCTCATCGCCAATTCGGACGCGTTGAGGATCCGGGAACCGGAACTGAGTTGGCTCAACGACCTCGCCAAAGCGGCAGAGTTTTGTGCCAGAGCCATGGAGGCGGATTGTGCCGCGATATTGGTCCCAAGTTTCATGGAAACGAGATCGGTTGGTGCCGTGGGATCTCAGTCAATCCTCTTCGCGAGGAAGTGTGCCGTTTACTGAGGCAGCAAGCGCATGACCGACTGAGGTAAACTGTTGGCCTGAGCGAGCATTGCAGTCGTGGCCTGGTTGAGGATGTTCTGCCGGGAGTACTCGGTGCTTTCGCGGGCGACATCCACGTCCTTGATGGCGGAGGTGGCAGCCGAAAAGGTTTCAACGGTGGCATCCAGGTTGTCCGAAGCCATGTTGAGGCGGGACTGGTAAGCGCCGATGGTGGCGCGGTTCAACGCCAGTTCGGTGATCGCTCCTTGGATACTCGTCAACGCAGTGGTTGCCGTGGACGTGGAACTGATGCTGGACGAACCTCCCGTGACGCTGGTGTAGGTTGAGGATCCCAGGTTGATGCCCGACATTTCAAATGAAGTGCCTTCTGAATCGATCACCGAGGTGACGGTGGCCGAAGAGAACAGATCAACTCCGTTGAACTCCTTACTGGCGACATCCGTGATGTACGACTTGAGCTGAGAGAACTCGTTGTCATAGAGGGCCCGATCGGCATCACTCTTGGTGCCATCCAGGGACAGCATGGCCAGTTCGCTCATGCGGTTCAGGGTATGGGCGACCCGCTTGAGGTAGCCGTCCTGGGTGTTGGCGAACGACTGGGTGTTGGAGACGTTGTTCTTGGCGGCGTTGGCGCGTTCGATCTTGGCATCGAATCGCATGCTGGTGGCGAGGCCGCCGGCGTCGTCGTAGGGATTGACGATGCGGGAGCCGGAGCTGAGTTTGGCGAGCGATTTGGTCAGTGCGGCCGAAGTCCGGGAAAGGTCGTTGGAGGCCGATTGGGCTGCGAGATTGGTTCCGATGATCATGTTATTTGGAACGTTTGCTGAGGTTTATCTGCGTTAATTCATCATGAGGAAGCGTGCCGTTTACTGCGGCAGCAAGCGCATGACCGACTGAGGTAAATTATTGGCCTGGGCGAGCATCGCAGTCGTGGCCTGGTTGAGGATGTTCTGACGTGAGTACTCGGTGCTTTCGCGGGCGACGTCGACATCCTTGATGAGCGAGCTGGCAGATCCGAAACTCTCGATGGTGGCCGCGAGCTGATCGTTCGCCATATTGAGCCGAGACTGATAGGACCCGATGGTGGCGCGGTCGCCGGCCAGTTGGGTGATGGCGGACCGGATGTCGTTGAGTGCGGTCGTTGCGCTGCCTGTTGTCGAGATCGACCCGCCCGTGACTGCCGTGTAGGTTGAGGCACCGAGATCGATGGGGCTCATGTTGAAACTGGTCCCCTCTGAATCAATCACGGACGTGACGTTCGCCGACGAGAACAGGCTGACCCCATTGAACTCCTTGCTCGCCACATCCCCGATGTAGGACTTGAGCTGAGTGAATTCGTTGTCATAGAGAGTGCGATCGGCATCGCTCTTGGTGCCGTCGAGAGACAACATGGCCAGTTCGCTCATGCGATTGAGCGTCTTTGCGATACGCTTGAGGTAGGCGTCCTGGGTCTGGGTGTAGGACATGGCGTTGGCCACGTTGTCCTTGGCCGCATTGGCTCGATCTATCTTGGAGTCGAAGCGCATGCTGATGGCCACCCCGGCCGCGTCATCGTAAGCATTGACGATGCGGGAACCCGAGCTGAGCTTGGCGAGCGAATTGGCCAGCGCTGAGGACGTCTTGCTGAGGTCGTTGGCAGCGGATTGCGCTGCCAAGTTGGAACTGATGATCATACGATTTTAGTTTGGTGTTGGATGTTGGCAGGTTTTAAAGGGGTGGAACCGCTGGTGTTCTTGGGTTTGACCAGTGAAGGCAATTTGGCGAGCGGTGCCTGATTGGCGGCCTCTCGATTGGCCTTTTGGATTTCTTCGTACACCTCCTGGCGGTGAACAGGGATGTTGGCCGGGGCCTCGATGCCCACTTTGACCGTGTCGCCGTCGGTACGGATGATTTTGACGATCACCCGCCCGTCGATGACGAGGCTCTCTCCAGATTTGCGTGAAAGTATCAGCATAGGACCCTCCTTGGTTCGTGCAGGTTAGGCAGATTGAATCGGGTGATTGATCGCGTAAGCCGATTGGCTCAGGACGACCTGCTTTCCGATCATCGTGTGCCGGTTGATCACGATGGGGGCCTTGAGATTCACCGTGGCGGTGCCGTTGGGCCGCAGTTTCACGATGTTCAGGATCATCGCATCATCGGGATGACGGATTTCCAGGAAGTTCACATCATCATTGCTCAGGTCCGGGGCGTAGTCGTTCAGCACGAACGCGGGAGGCAACACTAGGAAGGCGAGGCCTTCTCCAGTGGACATCGTCAACCAGCTGAACGGCTCTTGATCGGGAGGGCTGGTGAGCGAGTAGGTCTTGATGTTCTCAAAACCCAGAAGGCCCAAAGGCAACTGGACCTCCATTGCCTTCATGATTTCGATTTCTGCGACGCTACTCATTGCGAGGAGCTTTTAGCAACGGGCGTGCCAGACTTTAAAACAGCCGAAAAACCGATGTTTTTGCCGACTTTGAGGCCTAAACAGCCCGTTTGTGCCCGGGCAAAGGTGGTTCGGCGGCAAAATTGTCCGGTGCCGTTGCTGCCCGCTCCAACCGGAGCGCGTCCATTGGATTTTCTGGACCTCAATGCTTTGCCCGCTTGGGTCTTTGGGGCAGGGATCCTTTGATTGCGGTGCTGGATTTACCCAGGCCGGCCGCGTCAAAGTCCCGTTATGGCATCACGTTGGCGTACGGGCATGAAGGTAGTGGGTGCGGGTATCGGAGCCCTGCTGGGAGCACTGTTGTTCATTGTGGCACCGGTTGAAGCCCCGGTGCCCTGGACGGCTGAACCGGTTCGGGCCTCGGTGCAGCAGTCCCTGAAGACCCGGCAGCAGGAACTCCGGATCGCAACCGGGCGGCTGCAGGCGGGGTGGGCACGCCGTCGCCTGACTCCGATTCTGGGGACCCCGCTAGATGATGGCGCTTCAGGTCGGTTTCGGGCGTTGCCGCTGGCAGGCTTTGGGGCCCGGCAGGGAAAGCCCGCGAGGGGTGTGCGTCAGGAGTTATGGACCAAGGCGCTTGCGATGCAGGTCGGGGAACAGCGGGTGGTGCTCATCGCTTCCGATCTGTTGATCGTACCCCGCGAGGTGGCTGAGGGTGTGGTCAGCAATCTCACAGTTCGGCCAGGGCTTCGTCGGGATCAGGTTTATTTCACCGCGACCCATACCCACGGAAGCCTGGGCGGGTGGGGTGAAGGGTTGGTGGCGGAGCAATTCGGCGGAACCTTTGTTCCGGAAGTTCGCACTTGGATGGTGGGCCAGTTGACCGACGTAGCTCGAGAGGCACTGGGTTCGGTCGGACCTGCGGCCGTGGGTTTTGATGCGTTTGCCGCTCCGGAAGGGATTCGCAATCGGTTGGTGGGAGAATCCGGCTCGGTGGACCCGGGCTTCGCCTATCTGCGGGTGCGACGTGAGGACGGCCAGGAAGCCTTGTGGGGATCTTATGGAGCCCATGCCACCGTGCTGGGATCCGGGGAGATGCAGTTCCACGGGGACTACCCGGGAGTTTGGCAAGAGGTCGTCGAAGCCGAGACCGGAGGAATGGCGCTCTTTGCCGCCGGAGCGGTGGGCAGCCATGGGCCTCGCACGACTCAACCCGGATGGGAGGGAGCCCAAGCATTGGGACGATCACTGGCTCGGCAAGTCTTGGACCGAAGGACTGGTTGTGCGTTGCAATCCCAAGTGGCGCTGGGGTCGGTCGCGGTCTCATTTCGCTTGCCCCCATTGCGCGTTCGTTTGGACGAACACATTCAATTGAGGCCGTGGGCCGCCCGTCGCGTATTGCCTGTTGCCGATGAGACCACGCTGCAGGGAATCCGGATCGGTTCTTGGATATGGCTCTCAACCCCTTGTGACTTCTCGGGTGAACTGGCGCTTGAACTCAAGACTCAGGCGCGGACCCGTGGGGTGCATTGCGCGGTGACCAGCTTCAATGGCGACTATGTGGGGTATGTGATTCCCACCCGGTATCAGTCGTTGAACAGCTATGAATCCCGGACCATGTGTTTTTATGGTCCGACCCTCACCGAGGGTTTTATGGAGACTTTGGGGGGGATTCTTGAAGTGCTGCAGCCCTGAGAGTTTGGATCGGTTTTGAGGAATCGCTGGAATTCCCTCTTGTTCCACAGGGATGCGCGCCCCTAGGTTCCTCGCGCCAGGGCCCATGGAACGTGGACTTGTGAACCCCGCCAGGGCCGGAAGGCAGCAACGGTGCTTGTTCCGCGTCTGCCGTGGGTACCCTGGCATTTTCTCTTTTTCAACGTCAGGACGGTCTGCGGAATCCGTTCCGTCAGGTCAGGAACAGGCATGGTCGGTTCATGATTGAATGATTGAACCGCGTTTCTGGACTCCGAGTTGAACAATGCCTGCGGCCTATTAAGCGTCTCTTCTTGAAAACGGTTCTCCATTGGTTTCGCCGGGACCTTCGGGTTTCCGACAATACGTCGCTTTGCCAGGCGTATACCGAGTCGGATCGGGTGGTGATGGTCTTTTGCTGGGACGAAGCGATCCTGAAGTCTCCAGACGTGGGTCCGGCACGGGTGAACTTTCTCCTCCGCTCTCTCGAAGCGTTGTCCCGCAATTTGGAGAGTCTGGGGCATCGGTTGGTGGTGCGCCAAGGTCCACCGGAGTCTGTCATTCCAGCCTTGGCCCGTGAGGTCGATGCCAGTGCTGTCTTCGCCAACCGCGATTATGAGCCCTATGCCGTCGCGCGGGACGAGCGGGTCCGGGTCGCATTGAACGAGCAGGGGATTGCCTTCCGATCGCACAAGGATTTGGTGATCCACGAAGAACGGGAAGTCCTGACGCGCACGGGGACAGTCTTCAGTGTGTTCACCCCGTACTCGCGGGCCTGGAAGTTGTTGCCGGTGCCGGCTCCGGTGCCTCGCCTGGGAGCCCCCAAAGCTCCAGCCCCTTCGGTGGTGTCGTTACCCTTGCCCAGCGGGGGGGAGGTTTTGGGACATCCGCTGGCGCAGCAATTATTCCCGGCCGGTGAGCGAGCGGGGTTGGAAGCCTTGGACTCTTTCCTCGAGGCGCGGGTCTTCGGTTACGACCACGGTCGCAATGTCTTGTCGGAAATCCCCGGCACCTCTCAGGTGTCGCCGCACTTGCGTTTCGGCACGTTAGGCATCCGGACGGTGTTGAGCCGCTTGCAATCCGCCCGCTCCCGAGCCACGACGTCGGCTAGTCTGAAGTCTTGCGACACTTGGCTCAGTGAACTCATCTGGCGTGAGTTCTATATCCAGATCCTCGCCAACCATCCCCGGGTCGCCTCCGGTGCTTTTCGTCCGGAGTACAACCACATCCAGTGGCAGGGAACCGATGCGCAGTTCGACGCGTGGTGTGCAGGCCAGACGGGGTATCCCATCGTCGATGCGGCCATGCGTTGCCTGAATGCCACCGGGTGGATGCACAATCGCCTCCGCATGATCGTGGCCATGTTCCTCACCAAGGATTTGATGGTCTCCTGGCAGCGGGGTGAACGCTACTTCATGCGGACGTTGGTGGATGGCGATTTGGCCGCCAACAACGGCGGTTGGCAGTGGAGTGCGGGTTGTGGCACCGATGCCGCTCCGTACTTCCGCATTTTCAACCCGGTGACCCAAGGACTCAAATGCGATCCAGACGGAGCCTTCGTCCGGCGTTGGGTCCCCGAATTGGCGAGCGCTCCCTCGGATGACATCCATGAGCCGTGGGCCAGCCCGCTGTTGCTGGCCCGGAGTGGATACCTGCCGCCCATTGTTCAGCACGATGTGCAACGCGGCCGATGTCTGGCCATGTTCAAAGCCGTGAAAGGTGCAGCCAGCGAACCGATCTCCACCCAGGAAACCGCCGAATGAACCCGGATTCACAACCCCCTCTCGATGTCCGCGGACTTTCGCCTGCGGACCGGACCCGTCTGGAATACGATGCCCTGACCCGGCAGTTGGAGCGGATGCGGGCCATGCAATACGCCTACAACCGCAAGTTCTTCTCCCTCTTGCTGATCTCCTCGTTGGTGGCCGGCGGATTGATCTTGTGGGACCGTTGGATGGGTTGGCTCGTGGTTTGTTTCGGATTGGTGAGCACCGGAGTCACCGCGTCGTTCTTTCTGCACTTCTGCGATTTTGCCCGAGTGCATGCGCGAGCCATTGAGGCCCGGATCAATGGGCTGTTGGGTTCGCAGACCCTGATCGCCTCGGAATTGGAGGCCGATTACTTCTATCCCCATGCCTCGCCCAAGTTGAGCGGTTTCAGCTATGCGCGTCCGTGGTCGTTTTTCTCGGTGTACACTCTGCATTTTTGCGCCGTCTGGGGGCTGATGATCCTCTCGAGCGCCTGGAGACTGTGGAACCAGTTGGATACGGGTGTCTGGTTTTTGTGGGCGCTTCTTTGGAGCGGTTGGAGTGCCGTCAATGGGTTGTACCTGCTGTGGTGGTTCGGTAGCTCCGGAGCCGAGGCGCGCATGGCTCGTCGCTTGGCCGAGGCCTACGGTTTGCCCCACGATCCCCAGTCGCGGGACTGGGTTCCGCCCGTTTCGGTGCCAACCGGTGTCCGTCCGGATGCCTAACTGAGACGGTTTTCCGCTCTGGCCAAACGGACGTCTCCCGGCAAAAGTTTTCTTCACATCATGAATCGCCGCACCTTTCTTACGGCCGCCACTGTGGCTGGCGCCTCTGCTCTCGTGGCCCCCATCGCCTCGGCTGCTGTTCCGGCCCGTCGAGATGCTTCGGGCAACCGCATCAAGCTGGGTATCGACAATTTCGCCGTCCGGGCCTGGGGATGGAAGGGTCGCGAGTTGGTGGATTACGCGGCCGGCCTGAAGCTCGACACGCTCTTCATCACTGACCTGGCCGGACTGGGTTCGTCGGAAACCTCGGCCGCGGCTGAACTCCGCAAGTACGCCGCCGACAAGGGAGTAGAGATTTTGTTGGGCTCGTGGAGCATTTGTCCGACTTCCAAGTCGTTCAAAAAAGATTGGGGTACTGCCGAGGAACACCTGTCCTTGGGGCTGCGCTTGTCCAAGGCGGTGGGATCGCCGGCCTTCCGCGTGGTGCTCGGTTCACGCGACGATCGCCGGACTCCGGGTGGCATCGAGGCGAGAATCGCCGACACGGTCAAGGTCTTGAAGGCCTGTCGGAATCAGGCCTTGGATTTGGGTGTGAAAGTGTCGGTGGAAAACCACGCAGGCGACATGACGGCCGATGAATTGATCACCTTGATCGAAGGAGCCGGTCGCGAGTTTGTCGGGGCCAACATGGACTCCGGCAATGCGGCTTGGACTCTCGAAGATCCCCTGGACAGCCTGGAGAAACTCGGGCCCTACGCGATCACGACCAGCTTGCGGGACTCGCGCATTTGGCAGACCGACAAGGGG
>Ga0209770_10000421_pt1 | contig 23440 bp, 19 predicted proteins | sample LauGreSu1BDMLBDD_2_FD_187572 | JGI IMG/M metagenome (GOLD analysis project Ga0209770, IMG submission 187572) | Freshwater lake microbial communities from Lake Michigan, USA - Su13.BD.MLB.DD (SPAdes) (version 2) | ecosystem: Environmental > Aquatic > Freshwater > Lake | place: Lake Michigan, USA...
ATACGAATCATTGTATTCAAAACATACATCAACGATGGTATCTGCGCCAACATCACTTTTGCCGGATCCAGAAATGGAAACGGTTTCAGTTAATGCGGTAAGATGTGAATCAACGTGACGAACGAATTCAGAAAGTCCGCCCGGATAATGATATTCTTCAGTTGTGGAATTTGCTTCATCAATGAGTGTCAAACTCACTTCAGGATTCAAGAATGCCAATTCACGAAGGCGCTCTGCAACACGGGAAGCACGGAATTCAACTGTTTTGAAGATAGTATCATCAGGATAGAAGCGAATCATCGTTCCGGTTTCTTTGGATGTGCCAATCTCTTTGACATCATGAACCGGATTCCCTCTAGAATACTCTTGACTATAGATTTTACCATCTCTTTTGATGGTGGCTTCAAGTTTAGTTGAAAGTGCATTTACGCAGGAAACACCAACGCCATGCAAACCACCGGAAACTTTATAACTTCCTTTGTCAAACTTACCACCTGCATGCAATGTGCAAAGCACAACTTCAAGTGTGGAGATTTTCTTGACCGGGTGAGGTCCTGTCGGAATACCGCGTCCATCATCTTGAACGGAACAGGAACCATCATTATGAAGCGTCACAATGATTTTTTTACAAAATCCTGCGAGCGCTTCATCAATTGAATTGTCGACCACTTCCTGAATGAGATGATGCAATCCGCGATCACCGATATCACCGATATACATCGCAGGACGCATTCTGACCGCTTCAAGCCCCTCGAGCACCTTGATACTGTCTTCGGAATACTGTTTTCCTTTACCGTTAAGTTCTTGTTCTTCTGTAGATTCAGCCATCGTATTTGGAAGTATTTGTGGGTAAAGTCCCTTTTTGCGCTGCAAGGCAAAACAGGACATTCAACTGTCGAAAAATGTTATGCAAAAGTACGCAATTTTCACCAATGTTTGGCACTGAAAATTGTCCTATGCACCATGCGGACCAACCTTTGGAAGTGCTTGTTTTTTAAGGACATAAGAATCCATCCACGCTCTTATCTCAAGATTGCTCTCCTGCCTTCTGCCTGCAAGGATATGATCAGCATTTTCATACATCACAAGTTTATATGGATGCATTGCTTCCTGTAATGCCATTCCGAGTTTATATCCATGCATTGGATCGACTCTTTTGTCGCCCGTACCATGCAAAACAAGCAGAGGTGTAGTCTTGCACAATTCTTTGCAAAAATGCTCGGATGAGCGTTTCAATTCCTCTTTTGACATATCAGAACCTGATGACTGATACTGCGCAAAGGTCTTATAGATATAAGAATCCTTCGGTATTTTGTCGAAGGTGGTTGGAGCGCCAATCGTGATAGCTGCCCTGAAATCAGACATGGTTCTAAGCATCATGAGAGCCATCATGCCCCCGCGACTTCCGCCGATGAGACCGATGCGATCATGATCAACATATTCCAAAGATTTGAGAAGTGGTAGCAATGCCGCCGCATCGAGCACATCATTGCCACCCCATTCCTCTTTGCCCTCGCTTCCACCGCAACCGCGATAATTGCTTGCTGCGACGACATATCCCCAACTTGCATACATAACTGCATACATGGAGGCGGAATCGGGTGTAAGCGCACCCTTCTCGCCTGTACCACCGCGATTGAATATGATTGCGGGATATTTTTCAGTATTCGCTTGAGCCGGTGGCAAAGCAAGAAAACCTGCAATGCGCAATCCGGCATGATGATAGACTATCCGAAATAATTGCACAGATGAAAATGCAAGAAATTCTTCCGGACTCATTGCTCTTTTTTGAATATTGAGCATTGACTTCGGAATTGGTTCGGGATGTATTTCCAGCAACTGTCCGTCAAACATCATTGCATCTTTGCAGGATTGAGCCACACAAATTTATACATGCGTTTGTCCATAGCATTGGTCACATAGCCTTCGACATATTTCTGCAATAGTCTCCAATCCTCATCATATTGCAAAATCATCATAGGCGCATCATTCATGGCAATTTGCTCAGCTTTGCGATAGAGTTCCATGCGCTTTGTTCTATCTGTTTCGGACAAAGCCTGTTCGAACAATACATCGAATGCTGGATTCTTATATCTAGTATGATTGATCGGACTTGGCTGATTTGGCGCACTGGGCACGAGTTTGCCATACATCAAATTGAGGAATGATTCAGGATCGGGGTAATCGGCAATCCAGCCGAGTCTGAAGAATTCCACTTTACCTGCATCCACTTCATCGAGATGTCGAGCAAATTCCACTTGCTTCAGTTTCACTTCAATGCCAAGATTCTTCTTCAATTGCGATTGAATTGCTTCAGCCAATTGGAGATTACGACCGCCGCCATTATTGAGTTGAAGAGAAATTTCAAGTCCTTTCCCTCCGGGATATCCTGCTTGTGCAAGAAGTGCGCGAGCTTGTTCCAAGTCAAGATCATAGCCCTTGATTTCGGTGCCATTGTAATCTACCATGGAAGGTGGCACAAGACCATGAATGCCGGGTCCAGAGGATTGCGATTTCAATACGAATTTTCTGATTTGCGCGCGATCAATTCCCATATTCAAAGCTTTACGAATATTCACATTGCCGAATACTTTTCCGGTGAAAAGCATGCCATAATATTGCGTGGACAAAGCAGGGATATGTAGCACTTGGAAATTGGAATATTCAGGTTTGATCTTTTTGTTTTCATCAACCACTTCTTGGAAGAATTCACTTGGAATGCGATAGCTCTCTTCAAGATTTCCATTCTTGCAACCAACGAATTGATTGGTGATGTCTTTCATGAAACTGAATGTGATTCCATCGAGATATGGTAATTGATTTCCGTCTTTGTCTTTGCCCCAATACTGTTCATTGCGCTTGAGAACACATTCACGCTCGGGTGACCAAGAAATGAATTTGAATGGACCTGTTCCAACTGGATGCTGGAAGAAATCTTTGGCATAATGCTCAACGGCTTCTTTGGGATGAATGAGCGTAACACCGAGAGTGACATAATACTCGAATGGTGCAAATGGTTTGACGAGATCAATGCGAAATGTGTATTTGTCAACAGCCACAAAACCCGGAATGCTCTTCACTTTCAGTGGAGTATTATTCGCTTGTGCTTCAATGGTTGCATCATAATATTCTTTTGCACCACGAACTTTTTCCTTGAAATATTCAGCGCCAAGTGTTCTTGTTCTGGCATCGCAAATTCTAGTGAAAGAATAGACCACATCTTCTGCGGTCATTTCTCTTCCCTTGCCATTTTTGAAACAAGGATCATCATGAAATTTCACGCCTTTTCTCAAGCGATATGTATATGACATTCCATCCGGAGATATCTCCCAAGATTCCGCAAGTTCAGGCTGCAGATGGAGATCTCCATCATAGGTGAGCAAGGTTTCATAGATTTGATCCGCGATATGATGCGAAGTTGCATCATTGACACCAACCGGGTCAAGTGAGCGCAATTCCGCCATTTCATTGGCTCTATAAATTCCGCCCTTGAATTTACCACCCTTCATTTCTGTGAGGGCACCGCCTGTTTGTTGCTCTCCGCCTCCACATCCTGCAAAAATGACAATGAATGCCATCATGAAGATGGATTGCATAATTATACGCTTCAAACTCATAGAATACACCAAAGAAGTTGAATCAATAGCTTTGAACTGTGCAAAACTACTGTTTGGGTCTTGTTTTCAGATGAATGGTGGAAAAAAAAACGACATGTATCACTAATGATATATGTCGTTCAAATCTACTTGCCAAACAATTTAGGATTCGCTTGAATCACCTTTTTTTACATAATCGGTGAGATAGAATCCGGTACCATTGAATACAAGGCCTGATCCACCGCTGATTTTTCGGAAAACTTCACCCGTGGATTTTTCTTCTTGATCGCATTGATCTACAGGGCAAAGCGTGAGTGCATCGGAGGAAATTGATTGCAATACTTCAAAGTTTTTTCCGCATTTACGGCATTGATATTCATAAATTGGCATAAATCACCTTTATTTTGTCGAAAACCGGGTGCTGAAACGAATCTAAAAGCACTTTATTGACTGACTCATGGAAGAAGAATACTTTACACTCAAAGTTATTGGTTTTTTTCATGGAAATACCACATCCAAGCATCGAGCGCCAAGACAGCCGGATGCAACACTTGGAATTGATGGTACCATTGAATTGATGAAAGGCCAAGATTTTGAACAGGCATTACAGGATCTTGAGACCTTTTCACATATCTGGTTGATCTATGGATTTCATTCCGCAAAGGATTGGAAGCCGATGGTCTTGCCTCCGCGAGGAGATAAAAAAAGGGGCGTATTTGCCACCCGCTCGCCATATAGACCCAATCCGATCGGTATTTCCGTGGTCAAATTGGTGAAAATCTCAGGATTGAAGATTCATGTCCAGGGAACTGACCTTCTTGATGGCACTCCGATTTATGATATCAAGCCATATATACCATATGCAGACAGCATATCCGATGCAAATGCCGGATGGATTGACACATTGAATCATATTGAAACTGAGATTATACTTTCTGAAGAAATGCAATTATTGATGAATGATTCTGAGTCAGCGCATATCATCATGCATGCAAAGCAGATTCTGCGTGATTCTCCATATCCGCATCCGTATCGCAGAATCAAGCAAGTGAATGAGAATGTATATGAAGTTGCAATCAAAGAGTGGAGAATTCAATATAGAATATTGCAGGAAGGGAATGTAATCTTGGATTCAATGTCTCACGCGGGTTCTATAAAATAGGTTTGCATGATGCCTTTTCCTTTCACATGTATTGGTTCCCTTTTGACTATCATGAAAGGTACTTGTTGCTCTGTCACCAAATCATTTTGCTGTCTTGCAATTTCGATGAATTCCATGCTTGCATGCACATGTCCGGGTTCGGAATATGTTTCCATCCTGCTTGCTGTATTAACGGCATCACCCCATAAATCATAGGAATATTTGTTTTCTCCGATGATTCCGCCGACAACATTTCCACAATGAAGTCCAACTCTGAAACGCATGAGTTTTTTCTCACCGGCAATCGTGATTTCTCGTCTGATCTTCATCATTTCAAGTGCGGCATATATTGTTTTGAGCGCATGATGCTCAACCTTCACATGTGCCCCGCAAACGGCCATATATGCATCGCCGATGGTTTTGATTTTTTCCAAACCAAATCTATTTGATATCTCATCGAATTCCGTAAAAATAGAGTCCATGAGATCAAGCAATTCTTCGGGTTCGAGTCCTTCGGATATCTCCGTAAAACTTGCAATGTCAAGGAACAGTACACAAACGCCCGTGAATTTATCAAGCACCTTCTTTTCACCTTGGAGTAGTCGTGCTATAACTGCGGGAGGAAGGATATTTTCCAAAATTGCTGATCGTTCAGCGGCAACAATGCGTTCTTCTTCGAATTCCTTTTCTTGCAAAAGCTTCACTCTTTCGGTTTCAAGTTCTTGCACTTGTTTTTTGACATCGGCATTGAACAAAGCTTTCTCGATGGCAACATGTGATTTGAAATGATCCAAACTTTTCTTGTATTCTCCGGCATATTCCCAAAGAGAACTCAAATCTTTGTGAATATACATGAGCTTTTCTTTCATCTCATGTTCTGTTGCGATATCCAGCGCTTTGTATAGATAGGACTTGGCTTTTTCATTATCAAGAAACACGCAATCAGGTTCACTATAGATGATTCCCAGATTATTATAATTCTGAATCAAGAGTGAGATATGATGCATTTCCTCAGCGAGAGCCAGACTTTGCTCTGAATATTCCAGTGCCTTTTCGAATTCACTGAGTTGCATATACATATGTGCAAGATTGGCAAGCAGAGCAGCGAGTGGTCTTTTTTCATCCAATTCTCTGAAGATGCCGATAGATTGCAAGATGAAAGCAAGACCTTGTTCATTATTCCCAAGATTGCTATGAGAGATTCCAAGATTACAAAGTATGGTGCCAATCAATTTTTTGTCATTGCTTTTTTCGGCAATGGACAATGCAGTTTCTTGATATTCCAATGCTGAGCCAAATTCCAGGATGGAGCTATAGGCATTACCGATATGCATATAACTCAGTGCAGTTTCTCGCTCATTTTCATTCTCTTCTGAGATTCCCAATGCTTTAAGATGATAATCGATGGCTTTGGTATAATCGCTATTCGAAGCATAAGAAGCGCCGAGCTTATTGCACAATTCGGCTGTTTCTTTCATCATCCCCTTTTTTTCATAAATACTTCCACTTTTGCGAATATATTCAATGGATTGTCTGTACAATGCGAGTTCGTGGCTCAAAGATCCTAGAAGTGCATATATCTCAGCAATGAGCATTTGCTCTTCTGTTGTGAGAGCAAGCTCCAATGCCTTTTGAGCTTCTGCATATGAATCTTCGAAAGAAGCCTCACTTTGGAGTTGCAATGCTCTTTCGAACAATGCACGAGCAGATTTCTCGGCATCATTTTCAGTTCCGAGCATCTGTTGCATATCTTCCATGTGAGTCATGAGGAATAGTGGATGTTCAAAAAAAGATTATGGTCTTGTACCCAAGCGAATATTCGCATTCAGACCATGCTCATGAATTTTGAGCAAGAGGTCATTCACCCTTTGAAGAGTGGTGTCTATGGATTTGGAAGTCGTTTTATCATAGAGCAATTTATTGATGAAACTTCCATTTGTCTTGATGTCTTTCATCATGTCCTTGGTCTCAACCGTGAGATCGGTTACTCCTGCCAAAGCAGTATCCGTCTTGGCCATGAGTCTTTGTCCACTTCCCGCGAGTGAATCCAACTTTGTGAGGATTGATCGAAGTTTTGGCTCATTATTGTTCACGGCGGATTTTGCATCTTTTGCCAATGCACCAAGATCCTTTATGAGATCCCGCATATTTTCTTTATTGTCACCCATGAGGGCATTGAGGGTGATCATCAATTCATCTGCATTTTTGATGGTATTGCGCAATTGCTTCACAACGATGCCATCGGAAAGCAATGAATTTGCCTGAGCCAATACACTGTCCAATCGCTTTACTGTAACTGAGGCATCTGCACCCAAATCACCCACAAGACTTATGAGTTCAGTTGCATCTGCACTTATTGTTCCTGCAATTGGTTTTGAAATATCAAGATTTCCGGAGGCAATTCCCGGAGTGATGTCGATTTTCTTCCCACCTGTAATCTCAAGCATGCTGATTTTGGCCTGAGCATCCGGATGTAAATCAGATATATCATCGATGGAACCGGCTATTGCAACACCACCATTGATATTCTCTGTGGAAATGACCGAGCCTCTTTTTACACCATTGATGAAGATTGGTGCGCCAATCTCAATGCCACCTGATGAAGGGAATGTAAAAGACAATGTGTTTTGAGATACCCCAACAATTAGACCTTTCCCTATGGTAATTCCTGCAATGAGCACAATGAGAGAGAGTAAAGCAACAATACCGACTCTGACCTCTTTTTTTCTGTCTGTCATCATGATAAAGGAAACCTAATAGGAATTCAAGAATGCTGCATCGCAAATTTACCGTAATTTTCAACAGTTTCAAAGGCAGTCTGATAAGGTTATCATTATTGCGAACTCATTTATGGACCGATTTTTGATAATTTATTGAAGATTCGGTCTTGTAATACACACTTTCCATCTATCATGAAGACACTTTTTACTGCATTATTGATACTCATTTCAACTCTTGAAACGAATGCTCAAGAGATACTCGAGCGCTCTTTCTTTGCGATGAAGGACACTGTAACTATCTTTAAATATGAGACTTTCGATCTCTGGCAATTAAATATTCGAGGCGAAGGTGAAGGATTCTACTGGGACTGCTCGAATATGCTTTTCATCCCGGTTGAAGGCAAATATGAAATCACAAAGTATAAAGACACGATTCCTGACTTTCGCGATAATTCATTTTTACTCACTGCTTATGAAGGTGGAAGCAATGATAAAGTCTATGAATTATATTCCATGAATGATCATGCTTTACTATTCAGAGGCTTTGGAATTGTCAATGAAGATGGATCAAATATTTATCGTCCTTATGATAAACCATATTCTTTTCTCAGATTTCCTTGGACATTGGGAAGTACTTTTAGTGAGAATCATCAATTTAGAAATAGTACCAGGACATATATGGCCAGCGGAACACTTGTGCTTCCAGGCAGAGGGACATATAGAGCGGTGAAAATCAAAGACAATTATCTTGATGGAAATTCAATGGTCAATGAATACTCATGGTATATTGACTCGATTCCCTATCCCGTGATCAGAGTGACTGATCGTTTCCAAAAGGTTGATTCTTCGTCATTCAATACAGTCTCAGAGTTCTTCCTTACAAAAGCCACAACAACAGACATTAAAGACTCTTATGTTCACAATACTGAAGTCGCCCCAAAACTCATTGGCAATGTACTTACTTTGCAACCAGGATTTAGTCTCATCGGTGCCTATTCCATAGATGGTTCTCAATTACGCATATCACAGGTAAATGATGCCGAATATGCAATTGAATCAAGCTTGCCATCTCATATCTGCATTATTATGAGAAAAGAACAAGGTGACATACACAGACATATTCTTCCGGTTCAAAAATGAAATTCACTCAATATTGTTTATTGGTTCTGATTTGTTTGAGCGCTTTAACTCAGGCACAACCTCCGAATATCAGCTATACCTATGAATACCCTTATCTAGATGGCATTCCCTTTTTCCGATATAAGGAAAGAAGAGAAATGCTCAGGAATTCACATAGTGAAAAATCGCTGATTATTTCACTATCAGCAGATATCAGAAATAGACAGAATGATGTGAATCACCCTTATAGACAGAGTAGTAATTTTCTCTATCTCACCGGCATGCCATATCCACAATCTGCATTGATTCTTGCTCCAGGTGGGATCATGCATAAAGGTAAAGTTTCAAAAGAATTTTTGTTCATCAATCCTAGAAATTCTTCAAAGGAAGCATGGGAAGGTGCTTTGATGGGAATTGAAGAAGCAAAAATGCTTGGTATTGAAACCATTCTACCCTATTCGGATCTGAAAACTTTTGTAATGGAACATCTTAAAGGCAAAGATACCATTTACTTTACCGGTCTTCCCACTGCAAATATTCCCATTCCTCTCGCAGAAAAGCCATTTTCCGTTGAACAGAATTTGAAGGAAGAATTACACCAAACGTTTCCTGATTTGTACATAAAAACATCCATGCAAAAACTCATAGCAATGAGAGAAATCAAAGATGCGGATGAGATTCGACTCATGAAAAAAGCGATTGACATTAGCATGGAAGGACATGTTTCGGCAATGAAACAAGCCAAAGCCGGAATCACAGAATATGAACTCGAAGCAATGATGGAATATACATTCAAAAAAGAAGGTGCCGAGGACATCGGTTATTCATCCATCATGGGAGCGGGCTACAATGCATGTATTTTGCACTATAATTCAAATCGTAAAGCCACTTTAAATGGTGATCTCGTACTTGCCGATTGTGGTGCAGAATATCAAAATTACACTGCAGACATCACAAGAACTTTTCCTGTGAATGGTACTTTTTCACCTGATCAGAAGACATTGTATGACATCGTACTCGAAGCCGCTGATTCTGCCATCTTGGAATCAAAAATCGGCAATCCATTTCGTGCCCCTCATAATGCAGCTAGGAAAGTGATATTGAAAAGGCTTCAAGCACTTGGCATCATCGAAAAAGAAGATCAATTAAAATGGTATTTCATGCATGGTACTTCCCATTATCTTGGACTTGATGTACATGATCCGGGCACAGGTGGCACCTTGAAAGATGGCTCAATCATCACAGTTGAACCCGGCATTTATATTCCACCCGGAAGCCCATGTGATAAGCGTTGGTGGAATATAGGGATCAGAATAGAGGATGATATACTGATTACTCAGCAAGGACCTTTGAATTTATCTGAAGCCTTGCCAAGAACCACGGAAGGAATTGAGAAACTCATGAAAAAATGAAACAAGTAATTTACATTCCATTCGTCATATGCCCCGTCCAATTAAACCGGGAATAATCTTATGACAGAGTATAGAGTTAATAAAGCAGAATTACATGCATTGCTCAAGGCACTTGGCATACTTCAGCAAGATGAACAGTTGATGCTTGTAAATAATATTGAATTGAGAGATCCCAAAGCAGAGATGCTCAGCATCATCGTTGATACTGTGAAAAATGGAAATATGTATCGCTCTGAATTTGAAGAACTTACCGAAAAGGAATTAAGCACGGTACTTTCTCAACTCTATGCATTTGAACAATTTCTGTTGAAAGAATTCATGCAGATACATAAACATATCACAAGAGGACAAGAAGAATTGAAGAAAAGAAATAATGGGGGCGATGTGAATAAAGACGGCATTCCAATTTCTGTTGACAGACAATTGGGCGACATGCTCAATTCCATTCTTGATAGAAACAAATCCGATGATGAATCATGAAATAGGGTTCTTTTTCAAAAGATAACCCAATACCGGCGGTGTGATAAAAGTGGTAAGCATTATGACAACCACTATCACAGAAAATTCTGCCGCATCCACAACTCCAAGCGCTCTTCCAACGGAAGCGAAAATCAAACCGACTTCACCTCTCGGAACCATGCCCCAACCGATAATCCACTTGTTCACACCCTTCCCTGCGATCATACCTGCAGCCAGCTTCCCAATAATCGCAATGATGGAAAGTACAAGAGCTGTAAGCACAGTGCTCGGATTCATGAATACTGAAAAGTCAACCGCCAAGCCCGTCATAATAAAAAATATCGGCGATAGAAATTGGCCAATGGGTTCAAGAATATGTTCTATATGTTTTTCATTTTGCTTTTCAGAGATAGAAATCACCCTTTCTTGAGTTTCCGGATCAGATGATGTCACTGCATCTTTGAATTCAGCTATATAATGTGGTTCATCAAAATGTACAAAATGAATGGAATCTAACATCAATCCTGCTGTAAATGCACCGACAATGGGTGCAAGTCCAATCAAGTGGGCGATATATGCAAAAAGAAAACCAACTATTAATGCAAAAGCCAATTTCATCCCGGAGCCGGGATTGAGCGAGGACATCCACTTGCTGAGTGGTTTGGCAATCATGCCACCAAGGATTGTACCGCCCGCCAATAAAAGAATCGACAAAGTGATCGTTTGGAGAACGCTGAAAACTGAAATCGACCCTGTTTGCACAATTGCACTTACAATGGCTAGAAGCACCAATCCCATCACATCGTCAATAACAGCGGCACCAAGTACGATACGAGATTCTTTTGAAGATAAAATGGAAAAATCTTTGAATACTCTCGCAGTGATGCCAACTGAAGTGGCCGAAAGTGTTGCACCAAGAAAGAGATATGCATTTTCGGATAAACCCGGCATCAATAGTGGACCGGCTATATATCTACCCATAATGAATGGTAGAATCACACCAATGCTTGCTACAAGCAAAGCTCTTAATCCAACTTTTTTCATTTCATTGACATTTGATTCCAAGCCAACTTGAAAAAGCAAAATCACTACACCCAATTCCGCCATAAAGTGAAGATATTCATTACTCTTCATTCCTTCAAACCATGGCATTTGCAATAAAACCAAATTGCCCAAAATTGCACCCGCAAGCAACTCACCCAAAACTGCAGGCTGACCAAACTTCTCTACAAATCCACCCATTCTAGCCGCAAGCAATGCAATGACAATCCACAGAAAAGTTTGCGGAATGATATCATGTGCGCCTGAGGAAGCAAATACAGTCTGAAACCCAAGACTGCTTAGGATTATGAATGTAAAGACATTTCTGAAATTTGATATTTGCATATTAGTCGCGTGAAATGATGTTCAAAAGTTGAATGAGGGCAAAAAAAAACCGTTACAAAATAACGGTCTTTTCTAAAGTCGAAGGTAATTAACGAGAAACGTAAAATTTCTCAGCCAATCTAAAATTATCGCCTTGGACAATGCACATGTAAATACCATTTGGAATTCCTTGCACATTGATGTCAAACATTTTGGATCTTCCAGCAAATTCTGATCCTTGATGCACATCCACGACCTTTTTACCAAGAAGATTATAGATTCCAATGGACAAATTCTGCTGATTGTCGGATATGTCCAATTCCAATTGATAAATCCCACCGGAATGCTCACGAATTCCAATGATTTTATTGTTTCTTGAGGTATCTATCGATGCTCTGCGAGCAATTCCAGAAATGGAATCTTTGGATGGACTGAACATTCCACCGGTCATGATTTTCTTGGAATATGTTGCTGCTAATTTTGCCTGACTACTCTTTCCATTGCCTGCGGCATGAAGAGAATCGCTTTGCGCAAAAGTAAACAAAACGAATAGCAGATATGTGAGTATATGTAATTTCATACGATGTTCTCTGAATTCACTGTGAGGAATATAGCATTTTATCCTGCATGTCCAATCATCAATAATTCATTTAGGGGAATTCAATGGATTTTTACTGATGATTTTACTGATGAGTTTATCAAGCAAAATATATGCCTAAGAAAATCAAATCCATACAATTGGCATAAAACTGTAATTTTCGCCTAAAGTTAAAAATGCTGTATTGACAAATTGTATGATATTTCTGACACACTGTCAAGAACGGTGTATATTTGTCAAAAGTTACACTCAATTTGAGAAAAGTTCATGTCAGAAATTCGTACCGTTTGCGTTTATTGTGCATCAAGTGATCATTGCCGACCCATATTTTTGGAATCTGCTTATAGTCTTGGCAATATTTTGGCCAAAGAAAGTATCGACATTGTCTATGGTGGTGGAAGCACCGGTTTGATGGGACGCCTCGCGGACGGTGCAATTGCCGGTAATGGACATGTGCGAGGTATAATTCCTCAATTCATGCAGAATCTTGAATGGGGTCACAAGGGCATATCGATTCTGGAAGAAGTGGAAGACATGCATACTCGTAAATTTCTCATGATTCGTAAATCTGACGGAATAGTGGCTCTTCCCGGAGGATGTGGAACCCTTGAGGAATTGCTTGAGGCAATCACCTGGAAAAGACTCGGATTGGCTCATCAACCAATTGTCATAGTCAATATTGATGGATTTTATGATCCACTCATAACCATGCTTCAAAGTACGGTTGATGAACAGTTCATGCGACCCGAGCATTTGAATATGTGGCATGTGGTGAATACAGTTGAAGAGGTATTGCCGATGCTCAGATCAATCGACCCTTGGCCATTGAATGCAATTTCTTATGCAAAAGTGTAATCTGCGACATGCCTTCACCATTGCACATACGATTACTAAAATGGAAGCAATCATTTCATTCTCAATGGAATGATGAAGCCAAAGCACATATCGAAGAGATTGTTCAATCAAGACCATTCAGCATCTTAGCGGCATTGTTTGTATCATCTTTGATAATACAAATTATATCAGGCCTCCTTCTCAGCATTCACTTTTCCCCTTCATCCGCAACAGCAAACAATGAACAAGGGGATTTTCTTGCAGTCAAGAAAATTGAAAAGGTACTATTGGATCAGGAAGGCGATACCCTTGCGATTCCCGGTGATAAAGTCTTTCTCACTGCAGGTCCTGATGATGTCATACCAACTCGCTCATATCAGAGCATGGTACATATTTCTCAAACAACACCGCTGAAACATATCCGGACAATTCATGCAATAAACACGCATTGTTTACTTGCCATCATCATCTCCATTCTTGTATTCTTTGGAATTCATGTCAAAGACGCTAGGTATTTCAAAGGACTTTGGTTGTTGATGATAATTGTTTCTTTGCTTATAGCCATGATTGCATGGATGGGATATATACTTCCCTGGGATCAATTTTCCTCTACTTCATATCTCATAGCGCAAGGTATTCTTGAGCAGGGCTTCGGTATCGCATTGGGTCAACCCATGGATATCATAGCACGGTATTTTTCCCTTCATTCGATGGTCTTTCCATTATTGACAATTGCTCTGCTATTCCCAATTGGTAGAATATTTCATTTCTCATTTCAAAACATCAATCAATCAATTGTATATGCTTTCATGGCGCTCATCATGATTTCAGGGATTCTATTTGAGCAGTTTAATCCTATACTTCCACCGGCTCATGCATTGATACCAAGTTCAACGAGTCTGGAACCCTCTTGGTTTTTTCAACCCATACATGGCATTATCTCAACCATGCCAGCTGATTTGGCATCTATCATTATCTCTATGATTTTTATTGCGACTATCCTACTCCCCTTCATACAATCTTATCGAATGAGAATCTCAGCATTGGGAATCATGCTCACGCTATCCATAATTTATGCAATCATTTATTGATATCTGATTTTCATGAAGGTTATTGGACCTGCAATACCGGCTTGATTGACTGAACGAACTTCAATGGAATTCTTCCCTTCTTTTAATATTAATTTCATGGTATTCCCCGATACTTTTTTCCATGAATTATCTTCATTGAATCTCATTTCATAATAAGAAAACCAGGGCATATTATTGGAAAATGTAAGCGTGAAATCCGGAACGGAAGCCGTCTCTGCCATTCTTTGCAAAAAGAGTTCCTGCGTTAATACAGAATCGCTGGCAGCAACGGAACCGGCATCACCGGATGGAATATTGAACTCAAATAAGACATGAGTTCTATTGAGAGAGAAATATGCTTTTTCATAATCATTCAAAAAAATGAGCGGCCTTGTATTTCCACCTTGATTTGTAAGAAATTGTGACTGTTTACCCATTGTCCAAACATGCAAGACATCGCGTCCACTCAATCGAGCATTGAACATTATAACAGCATTGTATTGCTTGATAAAATCAAGATAATCCATGCGTAACTGATCTTTCTCTTTGATTGTTTTTTTTCTTGTATCATGGTGATCAAACTGTATTTCTTTTTCTTTTTTCTTGGAAAGCAGATCTTGTAATTCTGCATAATTCACATAGTCTTTTCCATGCTTGATCAATAGGCCGAATTGCGGATCAATCAATATCCATTTATTCAAATCATTGGACCATGCTTCGCAAAGAGAATGACTTACACCCATTCCACCATAAGCAATATCTTCATTGGCCACACCAATTGTTCTGCATACATACCCTAGACTATGCATAATATCGGTGAAGACATTTGCATATTCATTACAACTGAAATTTCTACCATTCTCAGCAGCTTCCAATATCTCCATGCTGGACATATTTGCGGGACTCATGGCACCATCATGGTCCCATCGTGAATTTACCCATGAGAGGATATCCCCAAATGACTGAATATCAGATTGCATTCGCGGTTTGAATCTTTGCTGAATAAACTCTTTCAGCATTTGCACTTGTTTCTTGTTATATGCGGCAGGTACAGAGAGATAATAATATTGATCATCCAATGACACATTATTCGATGAATCAATGATGATTTTCTTGAGTGGCTTTGAAATGATTCGCTCTTGAGAAGAGAAGAGTATTCCAATTGATATAAGAAAGGTGAGAAAGGTGCTTCTTTGCATTGTCACAAACCGGAAAATATGGTGATGTTTCTGATTCAATGACAAAGAATAATGGAAAAAGTCACACATTATCATGGCGTTTTTTCACATTTTTGGCAATATTTTCAAAAGTGCTTGACAATTAAGTCACTTACACTTTACATCGATCACTTCTTTTTTTTCACCCCCAATTCTTCGCTCTTTTTGGTCAATCTCCATAATTCTTTCCCGGATTTGTCATGGAGAATAAAAGTAACCGATCGATCATTACTTGTTCCGCTGAATTCGAGCATTCCATAATTTCTTTCATAGATGGCCGAACCAGGCAAACTCAATGGATTGTTGTCTTGCTCGGTTCTTGATGAAAATGCCCCGGAAGTTAATGGTGATACAGTAAAATCAAGTAGTGGGTATCTAGGACCCGATGCTTTAGGTTGGAGCTCCGACATTTCACTATAATGTCTATCACCTGATAAAAAGAAAACACCTGTAATACTTTCTTTACCCAACAAGTCGATGATCTCTTGTTGTTCAGCTTTATAGTTTGCATAGTTTTCGAAGCGTTCAAGGGGATTCAAAAACTGTCCTCCCATTGCAATCACTTTGAATGTTGCATTACTCGAAGCTAAATTATCAATCAACCATTGTTTTTGTTCTTCACCCAATATTGTTCGATCACCCGTAATTCTTCGATTTGGCGAGCGGAAAAAGCGATTATCAAGTAAAAAGAATTGAACATCTCCCCACTGAAATGTTGTGTACACTCCTTCTTGCTTTCCACTCCCAAAGCTTGGATTACCCCAAAACTGCATGAACACATTTCTTGATTCATGTTTTAAGACATATCCTCGATCGGAATCATTCGGTCCATAATCATGATCATCCCAAATTGCATAATGATGAACAGATCCAAGAAGTGATTGCAATTCAGGCAATGCACGCATATGTTCATATCGCTTGATGATACCATATTTAGATCCCCAATCTGCTTCACGCAAATACACATTATCTCCAAGCCAAAGCATTAAATCAGGTTTTTTCTGCAAAATATTTGTTACGATAGGATAATCTCCCCCATATGGCTTACCCGGCCTGTCATATTGTTCTTCATTCACATAAAAACAACTTCCCAGAGCAACTTTGAAATTTGGAGGATCGGATCGCCACTGCCATAAAGCAGGAATTTGAAATTCAAGTGGATGATTGACTTGTGTTTTCTTTCCATTGATGACAATTGAATAGGCATATCTTTTGCCTTGTTCAACAGAATCGATCTGCATGAGTAATCTGTAATCAGTAACAGAATCTGCGACATATATCTTGCTCATTCTCTCTTTGGATGCATCATTCAATGGCGCATATGAGATTTGTACATTTCCCTTTCCGGACATTTGAATCCAGATATTCACTTGTCGAGTATCCGCATGAGTGACCATCGGACCCGATACGATATGTGTTTCACTCTTTGACCAAAGAATAATAGGCGCAAATAATAGAATCAACCATGCAATTGCTTTCATGCGTTTTCCGAGGGAATGATTGGAAAGTCATTCCAAATTCATTGTTTTGCCGTGAATTCACAAATCAAAATCAGGAAAAGTCCATGACTTTCGATGAAATCGTCAAGTATTGCACATTGAAACCGCATGCTGAAGAAACATATCCATTCGATGAAGTGACTTTGGTCATGAAGATAGGAGGCAAAATGTTTGCACTGCTTGATACAGAAGGAATGGAGTCCATCAATCTCAAACATGATTCTGAATATATTCCCGAACTCTTGGCAAATTATTCCTGTATAAAACCGGGCTATCACATGAGTAAAAAGCATTGGATAACCCTACAGTATACATATGCCGACATGCATGATGCCGACATTTTGAAATTGATAGACAGATCTTATGAAATGGTTAAATCTTCCCTTCCCAAAAAGATGAAAGCATTATTGGATATTTCATTCTCAATATTCGACATCCAATCACCTGCCTATACACAGGCCTTGAAATTGCGACAAGATATATTAAGAACGCCACTGAACATGACAATGACTGATAATGATATTGCAGGCGAAGATCTTGATATTCACATTGGTGGTTTTTACGAGGGTGATTTGGTCGCTTATTGCATCATCAGTAGAATAGACAATCATGTAGCCAAGATCAGACAAGTGGCGGTTTCTTCCAAATTGCAAGGTGCAGGGATTGGAACAAAACTCATGGGATTTGCCGAAGATGTAGCCATGGGAAGGGGTTTTCGAACCATTCATCTTCATGCAAGAAAAACAGTTGTTCAATGGTATGAGTCCATTGGTTATGAAATCATCGGTGATGAATTTCAGGAAGTTGGGATTCCACATCACAAAATGTTCAAAAATCTATAGTTCCTTCCGGCAATCGTGGTTCAACCATGATGACTTCTTCTCTTTCCATCAATACTGAACCAGGTCCTGCTCCTTTGGGTTTTCTCACATACTTTTTCAAAGCATAAGCAACCGGAACAAAAGTACCCTTTCTCGATTTTGAAAAATATGCAGTGATCTCACATGCAATTTCGAGGATATTTTTAGGGGGATTCAATGGTCCGCGCAAAATCCCATGCGAACCGCTCACACCTCTTGCATGCAACCACAAATCATTCGGTTTAGCAAATTTAGTGGTCAATTGATCATTGTTTTGGGCATTTCGTCCGATATACAGCACATATTTAGGAGATAAAATATATTCTCGAAAAGGATGCTGAGGAGTTTGTGTCGTTTTTTCTGTATTGACATTTTTTAATTGCTTGTGAATCAACTCAAGAGTACGAAGATCTTGAGCTCCTGACAGAGCTTTCTGCATGGAGATCAATTGCTCAAGTCTCAGTCTGAAATTCGGCAGAGATTTCTTGCGAATCTCATTTCTTTCCTTGGCATTTTTTGCCTTTTTGAAATAATGTTCGGCATGTTCGGCATAGGTTTTTCCCTTCATCGCAGGAATTGTGATCGTACGTTCTTCATGCTGCAGAATAATGGAATCATCATGTACTCTTAAAGCAGGATAAGGCATAGACAAAAGAAGTTGCGCAATGAGCTGAGATTCTGATATTCTATCATTACTTAATTCATCTTCCGACACATGTGCAATTGTGTGTTCAAGCTTCTCTCTTCGAAGTGTTAAGTCAGACTCAATTTCAAGATATATCCTTCGCATGCGCTCTCTCTTATGATTCAACCCCTGGAATCTTCTTATGGCTTCGCTCATTGATTCGCCCGACCAAACTTCTCGTAGAGACTCTTGCAATGGTAAACATGATAAAGACAACATCCCATCGGGAAGTTCAAGAATATATGCTTTCACTGAATTGAGCGATTCTTCCATCACGCCTTGAAAACACTGCTTGAGTTCAGACAGTTGAAATTCATCCAAACTCATCAAAGCATGTTGAGAAAGTACTTCAGGATACAAAGCCGAAAATCTTGCAAATATTTCTCGTGCATAGGATTTTCCCGCATTTCCTGTCTTCACCAATACATCAAAAATTGATAATTCAGGATTCGCTTCTTCAATTGCAGGCATCGCATTGATGGAAGGAATATAGTGTTCACCGATGGGTAATGGAGATCGTTTAAATGAATCAAGTATCTGATCATCATCATCGATGATAAACAAAGAAGTATTCGATCCACCGAAGAATTGACCAATGACACTTGCTCCTGTCAATCGAAGAAAGATGATGCGATCAGTCGGATGCTTCATGCAGGAGAGGATTTTTCTGCCAATGATGAATGGAAACAGATCAACATTATTGCTTTTTGACCTGTGCAGATTTTCTTTCAACATGATGATAGGCGATCCGCTTTGCATTGCCCATTCAATATGAGCATGTGTTTTCCCATCCGGTGATTCACAATGCATGATCAGATTATTCTTTTCTTGCGAATAGCACTCAGTGATGATCATTCCATTGCAATGATCATGAATTTCTTTAGCTAGATGATGGAAAATATGGTGATGTCGCATCGTAATTTCAGACATGAAGTCTTGGGTCTTTTGTAATTTGCACACTTTCTGACTGCAATATACTGTTCTGAACGGAGCCCATGAATTCTACTTCTACTTCACAAGGTTTGATGCGATCTCTCAGTTTGAGGGAAGCAACAGCATTAAATATGATAGATATGGTTGGTATCGGACCATTCATTGTGCTACCGATCGTTATCCAATCTATGCATGGTCCGCATGCGATCATCGCATGGCTAGCAGGTGCATTATTGGCAATTGTTGATGGAACCATCTGGGCTGAACTTGGTGCTGCAATGCCCCAAGCCGGTGGAAGTTATGTCTTTTTGAGAGAAAGTTATGGGAAATCCAAATGGGGTTCCATGATGTCATTTCTCTTCATTTGGCAAACGGTCTTTCAGGCGCCACTTGTCATTGCTTCCGGTGCAATCGGATTCTCTCAATATTTCACCTATTTGATGCCCGTGGATCCAATTGCACAAAAAGCAATTTCAGGATCGGTGGTATTGCTCATTTTTGTTTTGCTGTATCGCAATATCAAACAGATAGGAAAAATTTCTGTATTCATGTGGATTGCAGTCATAGGTACCATGTTATGGCTCATCATTGGTGGGGCCATACATTTTGACGCGCAGAAAGCATTTGGAGGAATGAGTGAAGGCCCCGATTTCTTCTCTTCGATCTTCTTTGTGGGATTGGGACATGCCATGCTCAAAACTGTTTATAGTTATCTCGGATATTACAATGTATGTCATTTAGGAGGTGAAATTTCTCAACCTGACAAAGTGATTCCCAAGAGTATTTACATTTCAATCATTGGCATTGCTATTTTGTATTGTTCAATGCACTTAAGCATTGTCGGTGTCATCCCATGGCAGGAAGTACAGAAATCCCCATTCATTGTAAGTACTTTCATTGAGACATTACATGGTCCTGTAGCTGCTCAAATTGCAACAGGACTCATTTTGTTCATTGCATTTGCTTCCCTATTTTCGGTCACACTTGGTTATTCACGCATTCCATATGCAGCGGCAAAAGAGGGATCTTTCTTTTCAATCTTTGCATCTGTTCATCCCAAAGAGCATTTTCCTCATATTTCACTCATGGTATTATGTGGTATTGCATTTATTTTCTCTCTGCTTTTCAGAATGAGTGAAATCATCAGTGCGATTGTTGCAATGCGCGCATTAGTACAATTCATCGGAGGAGCAATTGGATTGATGCTTTTGCGAAAAAGAAAAGGAAAAGAATTCTTCCCATGGAAAATGCCTTTATATCCAATACCGGTGATTATGTCAATCATTATTTGGTTTGGTTTATTTCTATCAACAGGATTATATGCACTCATGGGTATAGGCTTTATTTCGATAGGAATCATCGTCTTTCTCATATTGGCTCATAAAAAATCGACCTTCCCATTTTCTCCAGCTCAATCATCATGAAGCGTAGAACATTTTTCCAACAGACAATCAAATATGCTTCGCTAAGTGGTCTTTCTCTATTGACTCTTTTTGGATTATTTCCTGAACTGATCAATCAAAAGAAATCCTTAAGAAAAGTGATTCTTGGGAAAGCATCGAAGTTGTTTTCCGCAGGAAAAGCAATCGTAAGAAAAGTAAATGATGAAACCGTGATCATTTTACAAAAGGATACAGGCGACATTGAAGCATTCAGCGCCAAGTGCACACATGCCGGATGCATGGTTGAATGGAAGGAAACACAGCATGCATTCCTATGCAAATGTCATGGCGGAGTATTTAATGAAAAAGGCGATCCCATTGCAGGACCGCCCAAGAAACCACTCAACAAAATTCAGGTTGACATCAGAAAATCTAGTGATGAAATCATTCTTTACATGGATGACACATCGGTTTGAGAGCCTATGACCATGGGATCGAAAATCACTTCACCTGTGCCTATATCATGATAAGCACTGACTATACCCAACTCACCTTTACTGATTTTATCTGCCAAATATGGGCTGAGAGTCAATATTTCTTGAACCCCTTCAATTGCATTTTGCTTTGAGACCCTCTCGATGACTTCATCATCCTTTCCATCATGCTTGAGTGGGAAAGCATCCATTCTTTCAGCTATATGTTTAATCTTTGTAGTTATCGAACCCATACTATGTTCACAAACATCATTCATTGCCAATGTAACTGCACCACAAAGTGAATGAGCCTTAACAACAATGAGTTTGGCGCCCAACTTTGAACAAGCGATTTCCAAACTTCCTATAATTTCTTGAGTTATTATATTTCCGGCTATACGGATGGTAAGAATATCACCAAGTCCGGTATCAAAAAGGATTTCAGGGGTCGTCCGTGAATCAATGCATCCAATGATCACACACATCGGATTTTGTTGTTTGGAAGTGATTTCAACTTGCTTGCTAAAATCTTTCTTGGACATCTCTCCTGCAACAAATCGTTGATTTCCTTTCTTTAATAAATCAAGAATCTCTTTTGAAGACAGACCATCTCTTTTTTCTCTGCCAAGAACATTCACAAATTGCACATGATCTTTCAATTGATATTTAGATCTTTGACCAAGAATATTGACTCTGATTCTTCTCTCGACTGCAATTGTATCTTTGAATTCTTCAATTATCTCTATGATATCATGATCAATATAATCGCTTGAAGTGGCATCGATAACGACATACATATCTTCGGGAATATCATGGAGCGTTTCCTTGATTGAAGCTTTATTCAAAAAAGTAACTTGATTTGGTAATTCCAAACGCATTACTTCACCAACATGTAAAGTATAGTTTTGCTTCAAATACGGATTGCGAAAATTACTAATCATCAAGAATGCTATCGAGATGGCAAGTCCAACCAATACCCCAATCAATAAATCAGTGAATACAATCGCCAAAACGGTGGACACAAATGGAATAAATTGCTCAATACCCTTCGAATACATTGATCTGAATAATGTTACATTAGCAAGCTTATATCCTGTTACAAGCAATATTGCAGCCAATGAAGACAGAGGTATCATATTCATGATTGGAGCCAAGAACAAAACACTCAATAGCAACAATAACCCATGAAATATTGCTGAAAATTTTGTTTCATTTCCTGTTTGAATATTTACTGAACTTCTCACAATGACCGAAGTCACTGGAATACCACCGAATAATCCTGCGAGCACATTGCCGACACCCTGAGCAATCAATTCCCTATTTGGAGGGGAATGTCTTTTGTGTGGGTCTATTTTGTCAACCGCCTCAAGATTTAGGAGTGTTTCAAGCGATGCAACTACTGCCAATGTAATTGCAACAGTCCATATATCGGTTCTAGTGAAAAGTGAAAAATCAGGGAGATAAAAAAAAGATCCCAAAGAAGAGTAGTCAATCGCAGGAATATTCACCATATGTTCATGTCCAATGATGAGAGCCGGAGCCATATTATGAAACAGTCCCGAAAGACCAATTCCAATAACTACTACTGCGAGAGATGGAGGAAGAAAAGTCATCTTTTTCAGTGGTGTTTTTTGCCAGTACAGAAGAATAATAAGTGAAACAATAGATATGATTACAGCCCCGGGAGTGATATACTCTAATGCATGAAACAATCCTGCGAATGTATTCTCACCGGTTGGATTGATGAAACTAAAATCACCTTCCGGATCCGCATCATATCCAATGGCATGTGGTATCTGTTTCAAAATGAGGACGATACCGATAGCAGCCAGAAGTCCTTTGATTACATTCGATGGGAAGAAATCAGCGATATACCCCATCTTTGCAAAACCTAGTGCCAATTGCATCAAACCGGCAAGAATCACGGCCAACAAAAAAGTCTCAAAAGATCCCAATTGCTGAATGGAAGCCAATACTACGGCAGCTAGACCTGCCGCAGGACCACTCACGCTAGTTTGGGAACCACTCATGAACCCTATTATGATTCCACCGATGATTCCTGAGATAATTCCAGACA
>Ga0209770_10000422_pt1 | contig 23433 bp, 5 predicted proteins | sample LauGreSu1BDMLBDD_2_FD_187572 | JGI IMG/M metagenome (GOLD analysis project Ga0209770, IMG submission 187572) | Freshwater lake microbial communities from Lake Michigan, USA - Su13.BD.MLB.DD (SPAdes) (version 2) | ecosystem: Environmental > Aquatic > Freshwater > Lake | place: Lake Michigan, USA...
TGCTGGTAATGCCGTTGCTAGTAAGGCACTTGTAGTTGATGTCAACAAGGATATTTCCGGCTTGAATGTTGTTACTGCTGCTACATTAAAAGGCACTACTCTCTTCTTAGGTGGTTCAACCGTTTCTGCTACTGCGACTGAATTAAATAAATTACAGGGGGCTATTGTTACTACCGCGGACTTGACTAAATTAGGGTCGGTCACTGCTACTGCGACTGAATTAAATACTCTTTATCAAGCAACTGCTGGTAATGCCGTTGCTAGTAAGGCACTTGTAGTTGATGTCAACAAGGATATTTCCGGCTTGAATGTTGTTACTGCTGCTACATTAAAAGGCACTACTCTCTTCTTAGGTGGTTCAACCGTTTCTTCTACTGCGGCTGAATTAAATACTCTTTATCAAGCAACTGCTGGTAATGCCGTTGCTAGTAAGGCACTTGTAGTTAATAGCAACAAGGATATTTCCGGCTTGAATATTGTTACTGCTGCTACATTAAAAGGCACTACTCTCTTCTTAGGTGGTGCACAAGTTAGTTCTACTGCGGCTGAATTAAATAAATTACAGGGGGCTACTGTTACTACCGCGGACTTGAATAAATTAGCTTCAGTCACTGCTACTGCGGCTGAATTAAATAAATTACAGGGGGCTATTGTTACTACGACTGACTTGACTAAATTAGGTTCGGTCACTGCTACTGCAACTGAATTAAATAAATTACAGGGGGCTACTGTTACTACCGCGGACTTGACTAAATTAGGTTCGGTCACTGCTACTGCAACTGAATTAAATTACGTTGGTATAACTACGATTGGTACTGCTCAGGCTAGTAAGGCTCTTGTAGTTGATAGCAACCGGGATATTTCCGGCTTGAATGTTGTTACTGCTGCTACATTAAAAGGCACTACTCTCACCTTAGGTGGTACACCAGTTAGTGCTACTGCGACTGAATTAAATAAATTACAAGGGGCTATTGTTACTACCGCGGACTTGACTAAATTAGGTTCGGTCACTGCTACTGCGCTTGAATTAAATACTCTTAATCAAACAACTGCTGGTACTGCCCTTGCTAGTAAGGCACTTGTAGTTGATAGCAGCCGGGATATTTCCGGCTTGAATGTTGTTACTGCTGCTACATTAAAAGGCACTGGTGCTTCTACATTGAACGATAAATTGTTGGTTACTAAGGATGTCTCTCTTAACAGCAAATTATTTGTGGATAAGGATGTTTCTTTTAATACTAGATTATCGGTTGGTTATGATTCTTCATTTAATAGAAATGTTGATATTTGCGGTAATTTGGTTATCTACGGTAACCTTTCAGTTTTCCAACAAAAAACCACTTCTATCATTAACACATCCATTAATAACTATGAAATTATAACTACCAAAGACATATCAATAAATGGTAATTTAGTCGTAACCAATAAAACCTATACCAATACAATTGCACCTATCGCTAGTACGAATGATATCACATTTGACAGTACTACTTCTATTATTGTTCCTAAGGGAGGTAATTATAGTGGAACCGCCACTGCCGGTGGATTACGATACAATACAACGAATAATGCGTTTGAAGGATATTCTAATAATGCTTGGAGTAGTTTGGGCGGAGTGGCTAGTGTCAATACTTTTGTAAAAATAGATGCATCCAACAATCCAGGTCTTCGTTTTTACACGGGTACTTCTAGTGCGACCGAAGTTATGCGTATTGATAATAGTGGAAATGTCGGTATCGGTATAACAAATACTGAAACGGGTACACGTTATCCTGCTGCGGCGGTAACAATCTCACGACCCGTTGCCAATCCAGCAGGTGACTTTGCTGCAACAACTAATTTTGCGCCAACAGAATTATTACGTCTGCAAGTTACTGATGGTGACGGTGGTGGTCCAATTAATCAAGGTATTGGTAATGGGGTTAAACTTTCCTTTTGCGGAGGAACTGACCTTCCCCTATTCCAATATGAAATGGCTACTATTTCTGCTATAAAATTAGTAAATGATGACAATAATTATGCGAGTGGTCTAGTATTTTGTACTCATCGTCCAGAATTATACAATGCACCTGAGCCGAATTCTGCAATAAAGACTGCGACTGAACGTATGCGTATTGACGAAAATGGAAATGTCGGCATTGGCAAATCCAATCCTGCTACTGCTTTGGATGTTAGTGGACATACATATATATTTGGAAATGTCGGCATTGGCAAATCAAATCCGACCGCTACTTTGGATGTTAGTGGAAATGCAAGTATATCTGGTATTTTCTCTCTCATTGATTTATCCAGTACACGTATTAATAATACGTACCTTTTCCATAAAAACGGTTCTATTATGCTTACGTGTAGCGGGGATAATGTTCCCTATTATAATAGTAATTTTAATCCGAAAGAAAGTGTATATATCGGTTTTAATGCTGGCGCTGCAATGAATAATATGGATAGCAACATCACTGATACTACTGGTTCTAACTACTATAATACATTCATTGGTTATAATGCTGGTTGTAAAAATATTAGGTTAAAAAATACTTTTATTGGTTCTCATGCAGGCTGGAAATGTACAACTGGTTATAACAATACATATATTGGTGAATGGTCTGGCTCTAATACAACTAGTGGATTCTATAACACTTTATTAGGTTCTGGTGCAGGATTTAATATTATAACCGGTACTTATAATACTTGTATTGGTATGGCTGCTGATTTAAGCGGAACCCCTCAAACTGCAACTCAGTATAGTTATTCTACTGCGATTGGTTATAATGCAAAAATTACTGGTAACAATCAAGTTATATTAGGCGACCTCAATAATGCTAATGTAGTGACGTATACATCTAATATGCAAGCAACTACATTTAATGCTACTTCTGATTATCGTATTAAAGACAATGTCCTTTCCTTGCCAGATTGCTCTTTCGTAGTTGACCCATTGCGACCAGTATACTATCGTAATAAACTTACCAATAAACATGATGTTGGTCTCATCGCCCACGAAGTACAAGAACATTTCCCCTTTTTAGTCACTGGTGAAAAGGACGCCGAACATAATCAAAGTGTCAACTATACGGGTTTCATCGGTCTTCTGATACACGAAATTCAACAGTTGAAACGCCGCGTATCCGAGTTAGAAAAAATAAATCGTTCGCCATAAACGATACGAATTCATTGTTGTTACAAATATATTTAGTATTACATATATTTGTTTAATTGTCAATACAGTCATTTTGTGGTTAACATTATACTGTCATAAATATATAATAATTTGAAATATGCCCAACGGCGATTGGCTATATGATTTGTCAGCAAACCGTTATAAAAAAACTTATATGAATGGATTTTTAGATATAAGTGGTTCTCTTGTCGTACGAAATGGCAGTCTATATTTAAATGATGGTGATATTTCGCTGAATGGTCATCTACTCGTAAATGGCGACGTATCGTTAAATTCAAATTTGATTGTATCCGATACTGTTAATACCGCAGGAAACATATCTATCGTGGGAAATACAATTAATACGAATGCCTCAGTAGAAGGTAATACGATTTGTCAAAATTTACGCGTTAATAATGATGTCTCTTTTAATTCAAAAATGTTTGTTAGTGATGATATGTATATAAATTCAAAATTATTTGCAGTTGGAAATGTTACATTAAATAGTAAATTGTATGTGGGTGGCAATGTTTCTATAAATAGTAAATTAACTGTCAACGACAATGTTTATGTAAATAATAAATTGATTGTATCTGGTGATGCTAGTTTCAACTCTAAACTTACCGTTGTTAAGGATGCATCGTTTAATAGTAAGTTAACCGTCGGAGGAATGGTTTCGTTCAATAGTCGCCTTGTAGTAAACGGAGATGTTTCATTAAATTCACGTCTATATGTTACCGGCAACGTGCAATTTAATACGAACATATCTGTTGGTAATACTATGATTAATAACGGGGTTACCCGTATTCTTGGTAAAATGGGTATTGGAACTTCTACTCCATCCGTTTCTATTGATATCAGTGCATCTGACGCCATTCGTATTCCAGTAGGTACTACCGAACAACGACCAAATGCATCCAGTGAAACGAATAACGGTGGATATTTACGGTATAATACTTCCAAACATATATTTGAAGGTTTTGGTAATAATTGGTACGCTCTTGGTGGAATAAGTAACATCAATCAAAATGCAAAAATGGTCGCTACTACGAATGATTTGCAATGTTATACCGCACCTAGTAGTTCTACTACTAGTTCAGACGCGGTTGAGTGTATGCGAATAACCAGCAATGGAGATTTATCAATCAATTTTAGAGTATCAGTTGGAGGTAACGTAAATATCAATGGTAACTTAAATATAACAAATCATAATGGCTCCACGTCTGGATTACGATTAAATGGTAGTTTGGTAAAAGCAACTGCCCAACAAATAAACCGCTTAAACGTAACTCCTGGCTCAGCAAGTATTGGTAATGCGGCGGTTGTTGATAGTAACACTAGTATTTCTGGAATTAATAACTTGAAAATAACTGGAAATTTAACTGTGGGCAACCTAATTATAAATGGAAGTACTACTACTATTAAAACTAATCAACTTAGTATCGCAGATAAATTTATTGAACTTGCAACAGATACTACTATTAATGGTGATTCTGGATTTATTATTACAAGAGCCTCTGGAAATCAGTTTATCGGTTGGAATAGTAGTACTTCTAAATTTACTTTTGGAAGTACTTCAAATACTGCTAGTACTAGTTCAGTTAGTGTGACACCTGGTATTTTAAATGCAAATTTAGATGGTAGTCTAAATGCTACTACGGATAATAGTAATACTTATCGTAATTTGTATTTTGCAGATAAAACCAGTGGACTTAGTTCTATATATGCAAATACTAATCTAAAATATAATCCGTCTACCGGCGATTTAAGCGCAACGTTCGTCGGTAATTTATCTGGAACCAGCCAAACTAGTACGAATGCTACTATTTCTACCAATTCAGATAATAGTAACAAATATGTAACAGTTACTAATGCAATAGCAAATAATTCGGTTGTATATAAAAGTGGATTGTTATATAACCCTTCTACGAATACTCTGACCGCTACTTCATTGAGTGGAGGAGTTATCACGGGATTACAATCTTCTATTACATCCATTCCAAATTTAAATACGATTGGAACTATCACCACAGGTACGTGGTCTGCAACTGGCATTTCATCCGAGTATATACTAGATAATACGGTTACGTCTACAAAATTTGCAAATAGTTCAATTACTACAACTAAAATTGCAGATGGCGCGATTACTTCTAGTAAAATTGTTACGGGTACTATCCAAAACAGTAAAATTGGTATTAACGTTTTAACTAATAGTAATTTGACAGGTAGTATAACGAATGATAAACTCGTCAGTTCTTCATTTACTATTGGAACTACTAATGTTGCGCTAGGGAGTACTATCAATAATATTTCGGGACTAAGCACGATAGGGACAAATGATTTAAGTAGTAATATTTACGGAAACATTAATGGAACAATACTTAATGGCAATCAAACCTCAATTACACAATTAACTGGTCTTATCTCTTTCGGAACTACCGATATTTCAAGTTCTATATTCGGAAATATAACTTGTGCAAGTGACCTATCTGTAAGTGGTAACTTTACACAATTAGATACGTCTAATAATATAATTACGGGTAATGTAACATTTTCTAATAAGCCAACCTGTACAGACACTTCTACTAATAATCCAAATCAATTTGTTACAGTCGGCTATGTTAATTTAGCATTGCCTGGTGGAAGTATAGATACTACCAATCTGGTTACTACTAACACAACCCAAGATATTTCTGGTGAAAAGCTATTTTCAGCGACACCCTATCAGTTGATTGATGTGAATTATAACGATAATTCCTATAATAATGTTAATGGATATTTTGCTATGGCAAAAGATGTTCATCAACAATATCCAGATGGTCTTAGTTTGAATGCAGTCGGTACTAAATATGGTAGATCCAAAACAATTCCTATTGCTGAAATCGGCATGCCCGGTGGTGCTGCTTGGAAGGTATTTGCATATTCGCCGCAATTGAATATATATGTAACTGGTAATGCTGCAATGGCAACAAATATGGCTTATTCCACAGATGGGGGCATAAGTTGGACATTTAATAATGGCATCGTATATGTAATCGGTGGTACTCAATCTAGTCCTACATATACTATTACCGGAGCACATTCTTTTGGTGTGAACGTATTAGAATGGATACCACCACATAGCAATATTAGTACCCTTACTAATTTTCGTGGGTTAAATCTAAGTAACGGTTATTTTATAGGATTATCATATAATGCTGGAAGTTATGTTTTACTGTCAGTAGATGGTAAAAACTGGTATATGACGACTAGTGGTGGGTCTGCTTGGACGCCTATGAATATGATATATATTGCCGAAATTAATATGATGTTAACTTGTGCAGCACAGCCTCAATCATTAGTATATACAACAAATACGAATAATCCATATGGTTGGAGTACTTCTCCACACGCATATAATACACAAATTGTATTTGAAGGTACTTCTACATATACAAGAGGTCCTTGGTGGACTGGTATTGCATATTCTTATGTAAATAGTGTCCTGAAAGTTGTACTCGTATCAAATTCCGGAGGTTCATATTCTGCTGTTTCTACTAACGTATCTACAACGAATGCCGGTACATTCATAGCATATCAAAAATTTTATACTGCTCCTTCTACACTATACACATCTGGTGGCTGGACTAGTGTTGATTGGTCACCATCACTTAACGGCGGAAATGGTTTGTTTGTTGCAGTTGCATCGTCAACCATAGCAAGGTCAACTGATGGAATAACATGGGATGTTTCTCTAAATGTACTTCCATCAGGTGGAGGTAGATATATTAAATGGATTTCCTCACTTTCTATATTTGTGGTTGGTTCTGGTGATAATACTCTTTTACATAGTTCAAGTAATGCAATTACCTGGACAACATATAATTTTACAAATACTAGTACGTTTACGCTTAATCCGAACTCTTTGTTGTCAACATCAAGTGGTAGTGTGAGTAATTTTGCATATGCACCAGATATATCAAGTGGTTCTTTTGTATTTATTGCAAACGTTTCAAATTCGTCTGTTAATAGTATACGTTCAAATAATATTTTTAGTCAGTGGACTATTAATGGGAATGTGATGAAAGCATATAATTATATGTTAAACGACAATTATACTTGTATTGGTTATTCATCCTATTTGGGTATCACAGTGATAATTGGAGGTACTACTTCAAAAATATTATATAGTTATGACCATATTAATTGGGATTTTGGTACATTACAGACAGGTACTGGTGCAGAAACCGGTACAGGTACCAACTATTTGCCAAGTAATTCTTCTTGGGAACGTATGTGTTGGTCGCCACAATTAAAAATGTTTGTAGCAATTCAGTCATTTTATAACGAAACCGCGTATTCGTATAACGGAGTTAATTGGGTAAGAGGCGGTAATTTACCTATTGCAAACCCTACAAATCTGTTCTGGTCAAATGAACATCGGTTGTTTATAATTACCAGAACCACTACTATAATACAGTCGACGAATGGTACGACATGGTCCAACGCTATAAGTTCTATACCTACATCTGTTGTTATAAATGGTACAACCTACACCAACGCAAACACCTCTACCTCCGCTACTGCATATTCACCTGACTTAAAAATGTTTGCATCGGTTTTCGCAGTTAACGGTAATCTTTGTGTAGCATATTCATATAATTTAACTAACTGGACATCTGTTCCTGTATATGTATATTTTAATGGCGCCAATGTGTTATGGAACCAATCATCATACCCTGCCCTTGGAAATACCCCTGACACAATATATTGGTCACGTGAATTAAAATGTTTTGTCGGTATCCCTTATCTTCCAAGTACTATATTAGTATCACAAAATGGTAGAGATTGGTATGGCATTTCTATGATATTGTTTCCAAGCGTTAGAACAATACGAATGTCAGGACGTTTTAATTTCTACTCTATCAGATTTGATTATGCTGACACACTTGGATTACTTGTAGGTAATGATACTATATCTCAAAAATCAGTTATAACAACAAAAATGTTTTATTCTAACTTTGAACGTATATTATTTGTATCAGATACAACTGATATTGCTTATGCCTTGCGTACAGTATGGTGTGATCATTTAGATGTCTTTGTTGCAGGAAACAACGGTTCGACCTATATACAAATATCTAAGCCACCTCCCAGTATTAGTATGCGATTGCAACAAAATACTAGTAATTATTGGAGTATATTACCATACACATCTACAACAGTATTACTTGACTTTAAATATAATGCAAACCTTTCATCTTCTACGACTTCTGGATATATTTCAAGTACTGTTAATACAAGTAAAATAAATTTTACAGGACAACATAGATGTTTTGTCAAAAATAAACCGTATAGTGAAGCTAGCAGTTTGTGTGGACTGATAGTATCTGCAAATACAAATACATATATTAGTATGTATCCTGTTGTAAATATCGGCATGAATGCGATTACTATAAACGAATCATTACCAGTTGTATCTATTTCCAACAAAGATAATGACAAATCGTGTTTCGGTGTCATTAGTAAATCAGAAGACCCATCTATGCGGTCAGATAATTACGGCAGATTTGTTACCATATTAAACAAAGAACTAGGAGACACTCGTTATTACATTAATTCTGTTGGCGAAGGAGCCATTTGGGTTACTAATAAAAATGGAAATCTATTTTCTGGTGATTTAATTACTACGTCAACTATTCCTGGATATGGTCAAAAACAGTCTTCTAATTATTTTACAAATTATACTGTTGCAAAAATAACGATGGATTGTAATTTCAATCCAAATACCCAATTTGTTCAACGAATTAAAAGATCTGGTGATATTGTTTATTCATATACTCCTGCACATAACTATCCAACAGATGCACTTCCTGAATATTTAAAATTATCAGATATGCTTAATGGGATAAATAAAACACTTAGTGATAATTCTTATAATGAAATACCAGATAATTGGAAACCATATTTTTTAATGTCATCGTATTTTGATCAAGATAAACAATCTAATACTTGGTCTTTCACCCCAAGGTTTGAACCTACAATTTCTATCAATGAAACTGAGTATAATAATCTAGACGATATAGAAAAACTAAATTACAGAAGAATTAATGGAATATATAACGTACTTGATGATTATAACCAAATACAGTTTGAAGATACAGAAGAAACCGAGGTCGCTTATAATATTAGATATCTAATGCCTGATAGCAGCATAATAAATAAAGAAACTTATACTACATTATTAATAAATAATGAGGATGTATATATAGCTGCTTTTGTTAGTTGCACATATCACTGCGGTTAATATGTATCTCAATCGTTTATACAATTATTTATGCTATATCACATTGTAAATCTTCATCAGTGTAATTTAGTATAATAAAATACTAACACGGTATTTTATTTTATTTATCGGACATTCATCAAGTAAAATACATTTGAAATTACAAACTATATGCTTAGTTAAATATATACTACTATGAATGAAAACTGGATACTTGATAATTCTGCAAATAGACTTAAAAAAACTTATTTGAATGAATTTTTAGATATTAGTAATGGTAATCTTATTATACGTAATGGCAATGTGAATATAAAATCAAGTAACGTATCGGTTACTGGTAATTTGTATATTTACGATGACTGTAGTTTTAATTCCAAATTATTTGTCTTGACTGATTTAAGTACTAGTAATCTTGTTTCAAATCAAACAATAAATGTCTCTAATATGATTGTAAAAGATACATTCAATACTAATTATCTACAAGTTAATGGTAATTCTCAGTTAAACTCCAAATTATATGTTAATCGCGATGCTTCAATGTCTAGTCGTCTAATTGTAAGCAATGACGGATTTTTCAATTCCAAATTACTTGTTTATAATGATGTTTCGTTGAATAATAATTTACTACTTAACAATATTACAAGTTTTAATAATAACTTATTTGTTACAGAAGACGTTTCATTGAATACTAGACTTTTTGTAAAAAACGATGCTTCTTTTAATTCAAAAATATTTGTACTTAACGATGTTAACTTACTAAGCCAGGTAAATGCTACCCAGGACGTATCATTCAATTCCAGATTATTTATTTTAACAGATGCTTCTCTTATAAATTATTTAACAATAAATAATAATGCATCTGTCAATTCAGCCAATTTTAATAATAATATCTCTATTAACCATACTAATCCTATTGTCAGTGTAGACGTTAGTGCAGCAGATGCAATAAAACTACCTACTGGTACTACCGCACAGCAACCATCGGGTTTAAATGGTTATATACGATATAATAACAATACTAATTCGTTTGAAGGATACTCTAACGGTAATTGGACCATATTAGAAGGGTTAAGTAATTACAATAAAACTGTATATGTATCATCTGATACGTCGTTGGCGTTTTATACAAATAGTGCTCCCATACTACATATATTAGCCACCAATGATATTTCTATAAATAATAATGTAGTTATTGCCAGTGATACATCGTTCAATCAAAATATAAATATTGTTGGTCATAATGGTATAACTCGCGGACTAAAATTAAATAATAATTTAATACAGGTTACGTCTACTCAGTTAAATTATATCAATGTACAAAATATTGGTATTGCAGAGCCAAATAAAGCACTAGTATTAGATACTAACAATGATATTTCGGGTATCAAAGACATAACAATAAGTGGTAATGTAAATAATGGAAATTTACTAGTATCCAATTCGGTTGTATCAGTTAATGCTACAAATACTGTACTCTCTGATAATTTAATTCATATTAATTCAAATCCAGCGAGTGATACTGATGCTGGTGTTATAATAACTCGTTATAACACATCTAATCTATTTATGGGTTGGGACAAATCCAATAGCAATTTTATATTTGGTAATACATCAGTTAATGGAAATTCTATTCTTACAGACCTAGTTGTCGTACCAGGAACTATTAATGCATTCTTAGATGGAAGCATTAATATTACGTCCAGTACTAATAATCTAGGTAATGTATTGTTTGGAAATACTGCATCAAGTTATAACCGAATAAATACTATTAATAATTTATCCTTTAATCCGACAAATAATAATCTCACCGTTCCTCATTTAACGGGTAACATTACGGGTAATTCTACCATATCTAATTCATTAAATATCTTATCTAATTCTACCAACAATCCCTATTATTTAACTTTTGTAACGAATAATGGTGTTCAAAATCTTTCTGTAAATACAAATCTTACTATAAATCCTTCCTCTAACCGAATTATTGGAAATAATTTTATAGGAACCATTACTAAATCAGTTCAACCGAATATAACGCAATTACCGAATATTACTACGGTTGGGACAATTACTTCTGGTAGTTGGAACGGAACCGTTACCTCCTTAGCAAATAATGCAATTACTTCATCTAAAATCAGTGGAACCATTCCATCTAGTATTTTTAATACTGCTGCTATTACGAGCAGCAAAATTTTAGCCTCATCTATTTCTAGTGAAAGTTTTAGTGATGGGGCGTTTAATACTAATAATTTTCAAGACAATTCTATTCACGCGAATAAATTAGCCAACACTTATATTACTATTGGAAGTACTCAATTAGCACTTAGTAATGCTTATAATAATATTTCTGTAACAGGTAATATTACTGCTTCAACTGTTAATGTTGGCAATACTATTATTGGTTCATTATATGGAAACGTTACACAAGGAACCCAAGGAAATATTACTACATTATCTGCATTAAATACTGTAGGTTCTATCAATAATACGATTACTTCGTCTGGTCCATTGAAGGATATTAAACAAATTACTGTATCTGGTTCTTTCAACCAATATAACGGAACGGTTACTTTGGGAAATACGACATTTAATAAATATCCGATTGGTCAAAATGTTATAAATACAGATACTAATGCATTAGCGACAAAACTATATGTTGACAGTCGTAGTGGCGGTTCATCTACTTTGGTTAAATTAAGTGTAAACAATACGATTACTGCTCCAAAAACTTTTAAAAATATAGCCCCTAGTCAACAAATTATGAACGATCTAAGTTTCATAACTCTTCCATATGAAAATACACAAACACCCGCGAATTCTTATGCACCGTATATTAGTAACCGAAATAATCCAAACGGTTATTATGCATTAGCCAAAAATGCTGCTAGAACCGTTAAGCCTGAAATTGCAGATAGGTCCTTATCATATTGGTTAATTGATGACGCAGTTTTAACTACCTCTGATACCGGTAAATGGAAATCTATATGTTGGTCTCCTAAGTTACGACTATTTTGTGCTGTACGTGAAGGAGCGAGTGCCAATAATTTTGCTAGATCAGCAGATGGTATATTATGGTCAGTATTTACGGTAACTGGTTCTGATTGGAAATCTATATGTTGGTCACCGGAATTAAACAAATTCTGTGCAGTTGGTACAAATTCATTAAATGCTACTTCGTCGGATGGAATAACTTGGACAAGTTCTACGATCTCTGGAACATATGCATTATCATCGGTTTGTTGGTGCAATTTGTTACGCGTTTTCTGTGCGGTATGCAACAATCAAAGTGAGGTGTTTACATCGTCTAACGGTTCAAATTGGACATATACGAATAATTCCATTACTAATACATCTTGGTATTCTGTCATTTGGGCTCCTGAAATAAAACTATTTTGTGCGGTTGCATCTAATGCAAATTATCTTTCTACATCTTCTAATGGGATTAATTGGACAAATTATTCTAATGTATTTACTACAACTCCAATTAATGCAAATGTCATATGGGCACCAGAATTATATATCTTCTGTATAATAACCAATAATTATACTCTTATTTCTTCAAATGGAAGTAACTGGTCTAATTACACCATACCTACTCCGGCGAATACCAGTTGGGGTCCACTAGTATGGTCTCCAGAACTTAGTGTGTTTTGTGCAATTGATAAGTCAAATTCAGGTTGGGCGTATTCCTTTACTGGAAAAGAATGGTTTTTTAAGAACGGAATGACTAGTCGTCCTACGCTATCTGTTACTAGTTCTACCAGATTTCAATCTATTGTCTGGTCTCCGGAAGTTAACCGCTTCTGTACAATTGGATATACAGGCACTGGTACAAGTAGCGATAAAAGTGTATGTGCAACTTGTTCTACTTTTGGTAAATCTCGTGTTCGGTTAATTTCATATACAACTGCTAGTAGTTCACAATCAACATCCCGCTACTCTTGTGAATTTTATGGACCAGATTATGGTGATAATAATTCGTTAAAAATTTTAGATTATGATATGACAACAAAAGCATACATTGATATAAATCCAACTACCGTTACTGCACTAAATTTTACTGGTCAACATAGATGCTTTATTCAATCATTACCTTTTTCTAATGTAAATGAACTATACGGTCTGATCGTATGTGCAAATACGAACAAACACGTTAAAATGAATGATGGTATTGCTACTGGAAACTCGGCTATTACTATAAATGAATCTTTACCGGTTCTTTCTATCTGCAAATCTGAACTAGATACTACTTGTTTTGGTGTTATTTCTGAACCGGAAAATAATAAACGTTCCATCAACTATGGTGTATTTGCCACTGTATTGGACAGAGAAACGGGTGATAATCGTGTTATAATTAATTCTATCGGTGAAGGAGCAATATGGGTGTCTAATAAAAATGGTATATTGGAATCCGGTGATTACATTACAACATCCTTATTGCCTGGCTATGGGCAAAAACAATCTGATGAATTTATGTGTAATTATACGGTTGCAAAGATAACAATGGATTGTGATTTTTCTCCTTCTCTCCAACCAGTACAACAAGTTAAAACAATCAATACAATAATGTATCAAAATATTCAACATACGTCAAATATCATATCTGAAACTGATTATAATCTCCTCCCTTTTGATGAACAACAACTTTATATACAATCAAACATTACAACTAACGACCTAGATATTAATGGTAATATACAATGGGTAAATACTACTCAGTTAGAATACCCTTATAATATTCGGTATCTAGATGCAAGTGGTAACATTATAACCAAAACTTCTTATGAGTATATGTTATCTAACCAGTTAAATGCGTATATTGCAGCTTTCGTTAGTTGTACATATCATTGCGGATAACTATTCAATATTCGTGTTATTTAGTTTTTACTAACTGGCTATCAGTTTAATAAATTATAATATTAAAAACAATCTACGATAATATTATATAACTTTATGAATACAGTTTCTCACTGGTTATCTGATAATTCTGCAAATCGTATTAAAAAAACTTATTTACAAGGATTCTTAGATGTCAGTGGTAATGTAATAGTACGTAATAAAAATATTGATATATTATCCGGTGATCTATCTATTAATGGCAAATTATTTTTGAATTATGGAACCATTACGAAAAATCTTTATGTATTCAATGATGTTTCTGTAAATAATTCTTTATATGTCAATAATAACCAAACGAATAATATAATAGTACAAAATGATGTCTCAGTGAACAATATTCTTAAAGCGACTAACGATGTTTACTCTTCCAAAATTATTGTTAATAATGATGCATCTTTCAATGCACTGTTACTTATTGGTAGTGATGCATCCTTTCATACTAATGTATCTGTTAGTAATGATACTTCGTTTAATAGTAAGTTATTTGTTAATGGTAATGTCAGTGTGAATAATTATATCACTATCACTAACGATTGCAGTGTTAATAAACTATTTGTTAACTCAGATGCTTCATTTAATAGTAATATGTATGTTCATAGTGATGCACTATTTAATTCAAAATTACGTGTTAGTGGTAATACAAATATATACAATTTAACAGCAGTTCAAGATGTTTCTATAAATAACTCTATACAAACTACCAATACGGTTAATGTACAGAATAATCTTTATATAAATACTCTTGCATCGCTTAATACATCTAGTCCTCTCGTTTCGTTTGATATTTCTAGCACAGATGCTATACGTATACCTTGTGGTTCTAGTCGTCCGACTGCTAATAGTACTTCTCAATATGGGTACATTCGTTATAATACGTCTTCTCATCGGTTTGAAGGATACAGTAATAAAGGTTGGGTATATCTTGATGGCGTTTATACTGATGCTAATACACAAATTACTGTTAATAATAATGAAATTTTATTTTATACTAACAATACCGAGAGATTACGTCTCACTAACAATGGAGATGTGTCAATTAATACAAATTTATCTATTGGCGGTAATACCACTATAAATGGTAATCTGAATGTTATGTCGCACAATGGCATTTCTTCCGGATTACTGCTCGGTAATTCTATTATTGCAACCACTGCCACTAAAATTAATTATCTTGCAAATATTGGCGGTAATGCATTAATATTAGATAGTAATACAGATGCAAGTGGTATCAATCATCTTACGTTAAGTGGTAACTTGACCGTCGGTGGAGATATATCATTCAATATTGCAAATTTAAATTCAACTAATCTTTTTATAAAGGACCAAATTATTAGTATCAATAATAATACAAACAACGATAGTGGAATTATTATTAAAAAATTTGGGTCTGCTAATAACAACTTTATTGGATGGAAAGAAGATATTCAAAAATTCGTCGTCGGTACGACTACCGCCGACTCTACTACTGTTGGTAATATTAGTGGTCTTACAATTGGTCGGATTAACGCAATTATTGATGGTAGTATAAATATAATTAATGATAATGCAAACCTCAACAGATATTTACTATTTGGCGATGGAAACACTACTCTTGTTAAGACAAATGGTTCCCTTACATATAATCCGTCTTCAAATACTATTACTTCTCAAACATTTGTTAGTGATTTATCTGGATTATCTACCAATACTAGTCAACTTAATATCAATACAACTGCTAGTAGTAACAACTTATATTTGCTGTTTGCACAAAACACGTCCGGATATAATTCAATTTACTCTAATACCAACTTAATGTATAATAATAATTCTGGTACGTTAATTGCTGATATCAGCGGCAATGTTACTACTAGTTCTCAACCAAATATTACTTCTGCCAGTAGTCTGGTTAGTGTTGGTACTATTACGTCTGGCATTTGGAAAGGTACTCAAATTAATGGTAGTGCAATCGGTAGTTCGGTAATTCAAACTACTCATATAAATAATTTGGCGATTGGTTCTAGTAATATCACAGCTAATACTTTAACCAATGCAAACTTTGCCGATACATCTATTACATCTGATAAACTTTCTGGAACGATTAGTAATTCAAAGATTGCTTCTAGTAGTATTACGAATATAAAATTTACTTCTACACCTTCAATTACATTGGGCAGTTCTACATTAAATCTAGGGTCTGCGATTACTACGATTTCTGGATTAAGTACAGTTTATTCTGGTAATATTACTGGAAATATTAACGGTAATTTAAATAGTGTTATTGCTAATCCGTTGCAACCATACATTACTTCGTTGCCCGCGTTACAGTCTATGGGTACTAATGGTAATATTACTTTTAATGGTAACCTATATTCAAACCAGGCTATAACTCATTCAGGTAACCTATTACTCAATGGTACGACTAATATTATAAATGGTACTGTTACGTTTTCTAAACTACCCACGTATTCTGGTGCTACCGCTCCGACCGATAATAATCATCTCGTAACACAAAGTTATGTCACTAGTAATGGTATCGCCGGTTATATGACCACAAATTCTAGTCAAACGGTTACGTCTACTAAAACCTTTAATTTGGTCACTACTATAGACCTTAGCGTGAATGATGTCTCCTATAATACGAATACATATGGTATATATGCTACTGCAAAACGGTCAAAATCAAGATATACCGATGCACAAGTTGTAAATGCTATCTCTGAATGGACTGTTGCAAATACATCTAATAGTTTATCTTTTATTACTTGGGGTGATTATCAAACGTTGGGGTTCGTCGCTTGTGGAAATAATACTGTTTCTTGGTCAAACGACGGTGTTTCTTGGGTGAACCCATCAGTGTCTTCTATTTTGCCTCTTGCATCTACCTACAATGTTGTTCGTCAATTACCAGAAATGGGTGCTTGGGCACATTTAGCAAACCAAAGTTTTGCTATTAGAGATGCTGGTTCTGGTAGCGGCGGATATAACCCAACTTCAACGACATTTCCTTCTACGTATACTGATTTTGTATATTCTGCCGAAATTGCCCGTTTTTGTATTGTTGGCGCAAATGCTATCAAACAAAGCAGCATTGTCACTGTTGCGACTAATAGTTCTTCTTTTTCTTATACTCTGTCAAATGATATTACTTTATTAAATAGTTGGAGTAGTATATGCTGGTCACCTCAACGCATGTTATTCTGTACGGTTGCTAATGGTGGTTCTAATACTACACGCATTGCTATTAGTCCAGATGGTAGTTCTTGGACTAGCATAGATACTACAAATTTTAATAACAGTTGGAATTGTGTATGTTGGGCTATGGAAATACAATTGTTTTGTGCAGTTGCGAGTACTGGCACCAATCGCGTGATTGTTTCATCTGATGGTGTAAATTGGACACCGGTTACTGTTCCAACTAGCGGATGGGTATCTGTTTGCTGGTCACGTGAATTTGGCGTATTTTGTGCAGTTGCTAGTTCTGGCGATAATGATAAACGTATTATGACCTCGTTTGACGGCTATCGTTGGACTATACAGACTTCTGCCCCTACCGGTAATTGGAAGTCTGTTTGTTGGTCACCTGATAGAGGACAATTCTGTTGTGTTGCAACTGATGGTACTAATCGTGTTATGTTATCATCTATTGTTGGAAAACCCTATATTCGGTTACAATCAAAATTATCCAATTCCTACTGGGATATTGTTGGACCGACGACGGTTAATGGCAATAATAATGTTCTTAATTTTGCATATAATGAAGTATCAAAAGGTTATTTAACATCATCGGTTACTGCATCCTCCCTTTTGAATTTTACTGGACAACATAGATGTTTTATAAAAAATTATTCTCATCAAGATGCCAACAAACTAATCGGTCTTATCGTTTGTTCTAATACGAATGAATTAGTTAAAATGTCTGGCGGAATTAGTAAAGGCAATTCCGCAATTACTATTAATGAATCTCTTCCCATTGTATCATTATGCGTCAAAGAAAAGGATAAATCTTGTTTTGGTGTAGTTAGTAATGCCGAAGACCCAAATATACGTGAGGACAATTATGGCGCATTTGTCTCCGTACTTGATAAAGAAATCGGAGATACTAGGTTCTATATCAACTCTATCGGAGAAGGCGCCATATGGATTACTAATAAAAATGGTTCGCTAGAAAGTGGAGATTATATTACGTCTTCTTCTATTCCTGGATACGGTCAAAAACAAACTTCTGAACGTTTGTCTAATTATACTGTTGCAAAAATAACTATGGATTGTAATTTCTCTCCTGTCTCGCGACCTAGACAAAATATTAAAAAGAATTTGGTTATATCATATAAATTAAATAATTCTCATATTAGTATTAGTGACCTATCTTTTAACGAGTTATCTATCGCTGAACGTTCACAATATACTCCTATTACTAGTTATATTAATGATTTGGATGAATACAACCAAATACAATGGGAAAATACATCTGACTTGGAACCTGCATATCAAATTAAATATGTTTTACAAGATGGAAATAACATTACCCAAGACGAATATAATTATAATATTAATCACGGTATTCCATCGTATATTGCTGCATTTGTTGGTTGTACATATCATTGTGGTTAATTTATGCATATACAAATTTTCAAATGCAAATACTCGTCATATAATATGATAATTTTACCTCAAACTATCATATTACCGTACTATACCAAACCGTCCAGTTTTGCAAGCACACAATTTACTATCTGTATTTCGCGTTCCCATCGCACAATTACATTCATTCTTTAAATTCGCAGGCTGAGGTATGCTATCCCAATAGGTACGAATATTCACCAAACTACTTTTTGTTGAATTATTTGCTTTGGTTGACCCAAAATAGGCGCCCGTGGACAATACGCGATTGTTACGGTTCTGAGTATCTTTACATACTATAAATGTTGGACATCCACTCACCTTTTTATCCATATCATACACTCGTTGTCGCGAATTTAATGTTAATCTATTCAATGTTTGCTTTGTGTTTACTATCGTGTTGTTCAACGCATATTGCTTATAACTCATCAAGTTTTGTGACGTAAATATTGGCTCTTGTTTCGTAGATGTCATTCCCGCGTCTATTTGATTATCTATACGCAATTGGTTAGATATTCGTTTATATTTTAAATAATCACTTTGGGACATCTGTTATATACACTAACGCCCGATTTTATTGTCCGGTGATTATATTTGTTGTTAGTGTATAACTGATATATGCTACTAAAATTCCTACTATGGCTCCTACTCCTAATTGCTCTATACTATGTCTGCGATACTTCCAACGCTGGTATAATGTTAAACTTGCTATACTCAGTCCTCCGATTAAACTTATCATGGAATGTTTCACTAAATATAAAAATGTTACCGAACAAAAGGCGGATTGTGAATGTGCTGATGGCATTCCATACTGTTCTATTCCGCCGTAATCTTCTGATGTTATCATACTTTGTCCACCAGAAGGTCGCGGTTCTCTTATCCACACCTTTAATATCTTGTTTATACACATATTTATAAAAAATACCACTAGGCTTATCGTCGAATATATACCGTTGCCACATAATTGCCATATATTCAGCATAAGTAATATAATCGGTCCGAAAAATCCGGTCATATCCAACCCATATTGTAGCGGGGCTCGTTCCATATGTTCTATCATCGTTATGTTTGTAAATTTCGCATTATTTATTACGTCCATTATACATAATATGCTTTTTATTTTTTCCCATTTATTTGTGGTTTATATAACTGTTCGCATATTAACGAGAACGACCAGTTTGCTCCGTTCAAATCTACCACATTTCCACGATCACCCAACAATTTAACCGTCATACGATGTATATTTACTGGACCAAAGTATATGCGTTCTTGGTTTTGCAAAGTTCCACCATATTCAACAAATGTATCACCGTTCTTTAATCCAGATAATTTCATAGGTATCATTCCAAATACATCTTTGGCAAATGGACCCGTACCATAATTCTTTGTGGATACTTCTCCTTCGGTGATTTGATTTGCTGCATTCTTTGAATTTACTATTTGCGACATTGCATACATCTGATTTTGCGTTAAGCGACTATAATCTGTCCGTTGGTTCGTATTATACGTCAGTTCTTTTGTCACCGGATCACATATATAATTCATCCGGTTTGCATATGATGGTAAGGGTATCTCTGTATCCTTTGTTGTAATCGTTACTAGACCATCGTTTAAATGGTTCTGATTATAATCATCCAACGTTATTAAAAAATAATTAAATAGATTTGTACTGATACCCGTATCTGCTATTAATGTCGCAGTTCTAGCAGTTGTATACTCCGATAAATAATAAATAGTTGATAAACGAAATCCTAATATCCATCCTAATGTTGTGTCCCACGTAACATTTCTTACGCTATTCACGCCAGAAAAACATTTCACGAAACTATATGGGTCGTAAAACACTATCCTGTAATCTTTTGATGTATATTCTTTGTTTATCGTTATACGTAGTTTTGTGCGCTCCACCCCAGTGTCATCTGTGATAATACTTATCGTTGAACCTTGCGCGATTGTTCCTATAAATAAATTATTCATCTGGTCAATTAACGTTGACCTCGTGTAGTTTATTGTTATACCATCCGCATCTGTTAACGGTAATGTGAATATTAATTTATTCAATGGGGCAACCACTCCTTCATCATAGGGTATCAACTCAAATGTATTATTCGTATTACTACATTCAAATGTCGTTGATAATATCGCGTCTGTTCCTTTTATTCCTAATGCGATTGAACCGTATTCATTAGCGGTTTGGATTGAATACGAAAAATCACTTGCTAATCTGTAACCACTATCTATCATCGTCCGCGATACATTCAAATTTCTATACCACGAATCGTACTTGTAATTTTGCTTTATAACTACCGTTAACCGACAATCATATAGCGTACCTGATTTGTTCGTTATTTCTAATACAGTTCCAGTTAAATCAGGAAATAAATTAAATTGAGAATTTATTGCAGCAACTAGATCAGACAAATTATTGTATGTACGCAAGAATGGTGAGGGTATTAAATAATTGTATGGTAAAGATGACCCATATAATGTTGACCTGCCATATGTTGTTGTATAAGCACTTACATTATTTAATGAGAAAAACGCTATATAACTAGTGTCAATTATATATTGACCATTAGTCTTTGCAATTGTACTGTCAAATTCTGAGGTTATTACATTGTTTGTAGTTAAATTGTACGTTCCATCTGTTCCTGTCAAATTAAACATACGATATAATATTCCCAATCCACTTAATATTTGTGTACTTGATATATTATATGAATTATCCTCGTACATTATATAATTTCCTGGATTACCTGCAACACCACCATTTACATCTAATACAAAGTTTTGTTGTGTAATATTATATGAAACGTCCTCTAAAAACTGAATATCGTAGTTTGCCTCTGTTAATTGTTTATTGACCACTACTGTTAGTGTTGCGGTTACTATGTTTCCAGTTACTTGTAGTTTTACATTCGTACCATTTAATACTTGCACTCCATCCGCATCTTTATATATAGAAAATTGTTGATTAATTGTATTTTCTAATAAACGCTGACCATTATCACTTAAAAATGGTGTGGTTGCTCCATTTGTATTTGATGGGTGATAAACGGTATAACTTAAATCACTATCTATATATATTCCTGGAATACGTGCACTAAATTTTGCAAATATACCGGTCTGAGGTATCGTATAATTCTCTTTGTATGTAAATGTGGATGTATATATACCCCCATTCGCGTTCAAGTTATATGATGCATCAAATCCAAACTCATTGCGCAAGAAACTACCCGACAAATCTAATCTGTAATTAGACGTACTTATATTTGATGTTAAATCAAATTGTGCGTTAAATACACCTTCATTATCTATTTTCACATATGTATTATCTGTTGTAAAATTCGTACTGTTATCTACGGATGTAAACCCAGCATTTATTGCTTCAATATAATTTGTTAATTTGTATGGTATATTTGTATTGAGTAATGATATTTTATAGTTATTTTGACTTAGATTATATCCAGGTGAATTACAATATAAATATATATATGGACTTGATTGTATGATATACTGTGTATTAGATTGTTGTAAGGGCGGCTCTTCTGATATAATATTATTCATTTCATTGATATTCAAAGGTGTTTCTGCAAATTGAAAACACGAGTTGGCTCCGGTCCAAATATGACTACTTGTCGTCTCCTGGGGGAATTGTATTTGCAGTTTTGAATAACTTAAATTATTGGTAGTATATCGGTTCGGCTTTAATTTTAATTTGAAATATGAATATCCACTGCCTACTACATCTATACGTTGAATACCGGATTCTGTTGTTGTCAAATATGTATTTGTTTTGATAACATTATTTAAGTCTGTATATATTTGCGCTCTGGTATAATTACCCCCCGGTAATAAACTTAGTACGACGTTTATTGATAAATCTATGTTTCTACCTAACTGATTGTCTGCATATTTATCCCCTATATATTTATATATCGTAAAGTGATTATTGTTCGTATCTAATGTAAATCTTAAATTTTCGTTTGCTGTATCAGTACTGAGTGGTAATGTTTTCTCACTTTCTAATTTAAAAAATGTGTAACTACTATCAATTAAACCTAAAAAACTTGGAATTGTCAGCGTTCGGTTTGTTGTATCATTAATTAAATTATACGACCAATCATTAAATGGAATGCTGCTCGGAAAATTTAAATAATAACTTGTTTCATTGTATTGTTTGTACAAGTCTATGTTCATTTTTATTAATGATGTATTATTATTGTATATCAATGATGTATTGCCGAAACTAATATCCGTTGACTGTTTACTCATACTTGTTATACTATTGTTTATTGTGTTCGTCAATTCTTGTGGACTGTAATTACCCGCTGATATATCTATTTGATAATCATGATTGCCATTGTCTATTCCAACAGCATTTCCTTTGAATACAAAAAAATTACTCCCGAAGTTGTTATTAATCGTATACCATGTATACGGTATTTGTACGGAATATAACTTCAATGATACTACATCTTTTAGTGGGTCGGACAAGTTAAATGTGAACTCTGTT
>Ga0209770_10000423_pt1 | contig 23420 bp, 22 predicted proteins | sample LauGreSu1BDMLBDD_2_FD_187572 | JGI IMG/M metagenome (GOLD analysis project Ga0209770, IMG submission 187572) | Freshwater lake microbial communities from Lake Michigan, USA - Su13.BD.MLB.DD (SPAdes) (version 2) | ecosystem: Environmental > Aquatic > Freshwater > Lake | place: Lake Michigan, USA...
CTCAGAGGAGTCCAGCAGGGCTTTCGAGGGAATGCATCCCACGTTGAGGCAAGTGCCGCCCAAGGTTGAGTATTTTTCCACCAAGGCCGTTTTGAGGCCTAACTGTGCGCAACGAATGGCTGAAACGTATCCTCCAGGCCCCGAACCGATAACTACAACATCGTACATAAAGATAGATTTTGCACAAAATTACGATAAGAAGGTAGATAATTCCTAAAAATGACCGCAAATAAGCAACCTATTGCCAGCAAAAGTGTTTAAAGGTAGAACATGAAAGAAGAAGTCTTGTTGGCTGGTGCGGGATGGCTAGGAAAGCCCTTAGCCCTTCGGCTTAAAGAAATCGGGTGCGATGTTCGTGTTGTGGGCCAGACTGCTGAAAAAAGGGAGGAATTCCGTCGCCATGGTGTTGAATATCTTTGCGTAGATTATAAACATTTGCCAAAACTCCGCTGCAAAAAATTGATCATCTGTATTCCGCCAACGGAAAATTACCTTTCCATTATTCAAAACCTACTCAACGCGGTTCAACCGTCTTTCACCCTTTTTACCAGTTCCACAAGTGTGTACGCCCAAACTACAGGAACGGTTGAAGAGGACTCTGTTTGCGAAGGCAACGCCATGCTTATCGGGGCGGAAAAATTAATCCTTAACCATGTTTATACCAGCACAGTTTTAAGGCTCGGGGGCTTAATTGGTTCTAATCGAAATCCTGCAAGGCATTTCAGCGGAAAAACAAATTTATCGAACGGTCTCGCCCCTGTAAATCTAATCCATCAATTGGATATCCTGCGTTTCGTGGAGATGATTTTGCAACAGAACATATCGGGAATTTACAATGTGGTTAACCCTTTTCATCCTACTCGAAAGGCATACTACGAGCAAGAATGTTCGGATTTGGGGCTTAGTCCCTGTCACTTTTTATCGGAAGGGGAAGGCAAAGTGGTGGACGGTTCAAAAATAACGTTGACATTACAAACCGAGTATCTGCATCCTATTGTTTCTAAAGGTCGTTTTGGCTAACTTTGAACTAAGAAACATGCGGAAGCTCCTTTATTTCTTGGTTTTTGCTTTTCTCGCTTTCGAAGGGATGGCTTCCCATATTATCGGCGGAGATATTTACTACGATTATTTAGGGAACAATCAATACCGTTTTTACATTACCCTCTATCGAGATTGTGCCTCTTCCGGTGCTGCTTACGATGATCCTTTGCAACTGGCCATTCATTTAGGCAATGGGAATTTATTCCAGAATGTCTCTATTCCGTTTCCTGGAAGCACACCTGTTCCCTTGGATTTTAACAACCCTTGCGCCACGCCACCCGGTGGGATTTGTGTTGAAAAAGCGACCTATGTAACGGTTGTAACGTTACCTCCTACGCCCTTGGGATATGATATTTCCTACCAGCGATGCTGTCGAGGCCCCAATGTTACGAATCTCATCACCCCGGATGATACGGGTATAACGCTTACGACACATATCCCGGGCTCGAATGTTGGCGATGGCACTTTTTATCAAAACAGTTCTCCTCGCTTTGTAAACTATCCTCCGATATTACTCTGCAATACAGAAGCAAAAATATTCAATCATGGAGCTACCGATCCTGATGGAGATGTGTTAAGTTACTCTTTGGTAACGCCCAATGCAGGGGCAAGCTCCATTACACCTCTCCCTCCACAAACGCCTCCTCCTCCATTTCCTCCAGTGGTTTGGGCTCCGGGCTATAATGCCAACAGCCCATTGGGACCGGGCTCAACGATTACCATAAATCCAACGACAGGCGTTATGCAAGTAATTCCTCAAAACATAGGATTATTCGTGGTGGGCGTGAAGGTTACAGAGACCCGAAATGGGGTGGTGATTGGTTCAACCGTTCGTGATTTTTTATTCCGTATTTTCAATTGCAACATTACGCTTCAAGCGCTTTTGCCAACCCAAGAACAGCTTCCAACCTTTGTTTCATATTGCCAAGGACTCACGGTGAATTTTGTGAATAATTCGTATGGCGGCAGTTCTTACGCGTGGGACTTTGGTGTTTCGGGCACCAATTCCGATGTGAGTACCTCCTTTCAACCCGGCTTTACATATCCAGCACCAGGGACATACACGGCCTCCCTCATTGTGAATCCTGGTCAGGCGTGCACCGATACTGCTTACATTACAGTAATTGTCAACAATCCTTTCTCCATTTCTTGGAGCAGCGCAGATTCCTTGTGCATCGTAGGAAACGCCTTCAATTTTACGGGCATCAGCAGTGCTCCACCTGGGGTTGGCACCTACAACTGGGTGTTCGGAAATGGAGCGAGTGTAAATACAGCAAATGGACTTACCGTTAACAACGTAACCTTTAATGCTCCGGGATTTCACCCGGTAACCCTTAACGGTGATAATGGGGATTGCATTACTTCTTACACCGATTCCATTTACATTTTTGATGTTCCGGTCGCGAGCGCCTCTTTTCCTGCCAACCAAAATTGCCTTGGGTTAACGGTACCCTTCGGAAATTCCTCGAGCAATTCGCTCGTTACCCATTGGGATTTCGGGGTGAACGGAGTATCCAATGATACGAGTAATTTAACCACCCCTACGTTTACGTATCCCGGGCCTGGCACTTTTGAAGTCATCTTAAACGTTTCATCCGGGCTTAATTGCAGCGATGCCGACACCCTCAGCATCACGGTAAACGAACCACTGACTTTATCGTTTATTCACAGCGATTCATTGTGCATTAACGGAGGCCTTTACACCTTTGATGCTACGGTTAGTGGTCCCCCTAATGCCACATATTGGTGGGACTTTGGCCCAAGCGGCAATCCTGCTTCTTCAAATTCCGTGGATGTGAACGGTGTGAGTTTTTTAAATCCGGGGATTCAACCCATCACCTTATATGGTTCATTTGATAACTGCATAGATTCCTTGCAAAGCCAAGTATATGTTTATGCCGAACCCACGATTGGTTTCAGCATGATTCCCGGATTACAATGTGTTCCCTATCCTGCGACGTTTATAAATACTTCAACTACCGATGGGCCGGCACAGTATGTTTGGGATTTTGGCGACGGTTCAACATCTTCCAGTTTCAATGGTTTTCACACCTATTATCAGGTGGGTAATTACAGCGTCGGTTTAACCCTCATAACCTTGGTTGGATGCGTTGACACCTTGTACTTGTTGCAGCAAGATATCATTAATGTAAATCCTTCTCCCGTTGCTATGTTTAGTATAAATCCTCAAGAAGTTAACGTGTGTGATAACGAAGTGACATTTACAAATGAATCCTCGGGGGCGACTTCCTATTGGTATATTTTCGACCAAAACGGGTTTATGTCGGAAGAGCCTAATTTCACTCACGAATATGTAAATGTTGGAACCGACTACCCTCAACTCATTGTTTCGAACCAATTCGGATGTAAAGATTCCGTTCGCCAAACGGTCATGGTATTACCTTTTTCGATTTACGTCCCCAATACCTTCATCCCGGATCAAGATGGAAAAAACGATGTGTTTTTGCCAATCTGCCCCTTTGAAATCTACGATTGGGATTTTCAAATTTACAACCGTTGGGGTCAAACCGTATTCACAACAGATCGTTTAGACCAGGGGTGGAATGGTACTTTTCAGGGCTTGGATTCACCGGATGGGGTGTATTCGTACAAGATACGTTATCGAGGGTGTGAATTCCCCAGTGCGTGGCAACAAATCACGGGTTCGGTAAGGTTACTTCGCTAGGTTATTTCCTAAGGACAAAGTTCTGGCCTAAATATACTTTTCTTACCTGTTCATCATTGGCCAGTTCCTCTGCCGTTCCGCTTTTCAAAATTTTACCTTCGAATAACAAATAGGCTCTATCGGTAATGGAAAGGGTTTCTTGAACGTTGTGGTCTGTGATGAGGACACCAATATTGCGTTGTTTAAGGTCTGCAATTATGGATTGAATGTCTTCTACGGCAATAGGATCTACCCCAGCAAAGGGCTCGTCTAACAAGACAAATTTTGGGTTTGTGGCCAAGGCTCGGGCAATTTCGGTTCGTCGTTTTTCCCCTCCAGAAAGTCGATTTCCGAGGGTTTTTCTAACCTTAGTGAGCGAAAACTCTTCAATTAATTGTTCCAGTTTCTTCTGCCGTTCCTCCTTACCGAGGGGCGTCATTTCCAAAATGGCTAGAATATTATCTTCTACACTCAACTTTCGAAAAACCGAGACTTCTTGGGGTAAGTACCCAATGCCTAATTGCGCACGCTTATACATGGGCATTCGGGTGATTTCCTGTGCATCCAGGAATACTTTTCCTTTGTCGGGTCTCACCAAGCCTACCATCATGTAAAACGAAGTTGTTTTACCGGCACCGTTCGGGCCAAGAAGTCCTACAATTTCCCCTTGATCGACTTCTACCGAAACACCGTCCACTACCTTTCGACCGCGGTAGGTTTTTTCGATGGTCTGGGTGAAGAGTTTCATGGGGCGAAGGTATTAAAAATTGAAAGAGAATCTGCCTCGAATACCGAATGGACTAATGCCTGGGGTTAAATGGGTTGCACGCCAAACTAAATCCACTCGAATAACTTTCAAAATATTTTCAAGACCTATACTGCACTCAACATATGGCGTGTTCCCAAAACTCTTGACATAATTTGGAATAATTACATTTTGGGCATGGGGTCCTTTCAAGGCGCCGAATAAAATGCGCTGTTGAGTTACAAGCCTGAGTTTTAATTTATTGATTCCTGGAATCCAATTGAAGAACAAACCTTCCCAATGGTTTTCAATGAAAGCGCTAGCATAACGGTCTGAAATAAATTCAAGAAAGTTCATTTTGTTGTACGCGCTTGTAAGCAACCAATATGATTGATTTCCTTCATGAGCTTTCAAAAAAGGGAAAGCGGTGCTGCCAAAAACCATTCCTGCGCTTAAGCCATAGCGAAAACGACCCAATACTCCAAGCTGGGTGTAATGTTCAATTTGCGCTTCGATTTTCTGATAGTTGTATAAACTTCCTCCGATGCCCTTGACGCCGAAAATTCCTTGTAGTGATAAAATGGGAAATGCCGACCCCACACTGGTTCGATCAAATTGACCGGAAAGAAACTCTTCGTCTTTAGTCCAACGAATTCTTCCAATGAATTCTGCTGTTGTGAGTTTTGAAAGCGTGTCGAGGGTGTTGGTGGAGAGGTTGTTGCGTAAATAGGCGCTGATGCCCAAAGGGGTATATTCTTTCCAATCAAAGCCCGCTGTTACGATGAGGTCCTTTTTTACATCTTTTTCCAAGTTAAACCCTGCTTTTTTTACAAAGGTTAATTTATCGAACGGCGCAGTATTTAACACGGTTGCAAAGGTGCTCCCCAATTGTGCGGCGGTAGGTGACTGACCAATCTGTTCGAGGTCGTATTGGTAATAAATTGAGAGCATCCCTCTTTTTTTGGGGGTAATGTTGTATCGGATTAACCCCGCATATTTAAGTTTCTGATCCAAGAGGCCATAACCCATTCTCCCCCCCAATTCAATTCTTTTCGAGAAATTGTTTGACGTCCGCAAGGCGATTGAAAAACGGAGATTTTCGACAGGATTGGTGCTGACAAGGGAGGTTACATTACCCAATTCGATTTTCCCTAAGGGGTAATAACCGGTGGTTGCAAAATAGGTGAGTTTTTTCAGGTTCTGAAAGTACTTAATTCCTTCAAGGGTGTCGATCATTGCGGCAATTCCGTTTTCTGTTTTATTGAGCGACGTGTGCCGTAAGGAGTCCCAAGCCTCCGCTGTTCGCTCTTTGGCTCCTTCCAAGAATTCTACGGCATTCGGATTGCTATAGAATTCATCTGGTAAAGACATGTTCACCTTGATTTTTTTTCTACTGCTCGATTTTTTTCCGTAAAAACCGGTAGTCTTTAACTTTTCAGTAAGTCTAAATTCAAGTACAAGAAGCTCCTTTGACATCATCCAAACCTCGCTCTCTATCTGCTCAAAGGATTGTTCGATGATAAGATCTTGAAGGTAGTTGAGATTTGCTTGGGGAGAAATCCTAGCGCTTATCGACTCAATGGCATACGTGGTGTCATGGATCCACATTTCCCCTGTAAACGCGAGGGCCTCTTCGTGCTTTGGTGTAAATCGTAATTTGTAGCAGAATTTATTGTTGTGAAAAGTAGAGTCTTCTAAATAAAACCGGTAGATATTTCTTGCATAAGGGGCTGTTGGACTGATGAAGGATTTTCCAAATAAGTCAATAATGTTGTCATAGAAGTTGATGTCTAAATACATGTCCCCTAAAAATTGTGCTGCCTGTAAATTTTCAACACCGGTGATACGGCTTGCCTTTACGATTTCTCGTTTTTTCTTAGGATTATTGGTAAAAAAGAAGTCAGATACGGATTCCGCTAGGACTACGGGCAAGTTCAATTTGTTGTTCTCCGTAGTGTCGAAATATTGCGTAATGGTGTTGAGTTTTTTAATCGGCCCGATAGTGGTCAGCGCCGTATCAATATTATTAATTCCAACTTGAAATTTATTGTAGGCTTCATATTGATATGCCGCCAATTTTTCTTTGTTGTTTACTCGTTTATGTGCGACTACTTTTTTATGTAGTTTGGTGGAAGGGAACTCGTCTGGAGGCAAAACCACAACATCTCTGAATTCTTTCGAAACCGGGGAGAGGAGGATATTAATTTCTTGACGAATATCAGGTTTGATTTTTTTGCGAGTAATTTTATATCCCAAATAGTAGCATTGAATGGAATCCACTGGATAATATGTTTCCAAATAAAAGTATCCTGAACTATCCGTGATTGTGGTGATTTTTGAATCATAAAAGCTTACCTTGACCCAGGGCATTGGAGTACGTGATCCAGCTTCTAATACATGGCCTTCAACTACTGTTTTTTGACCCAAGAGGAATTGACTTGGGAGGAACAGCAGAAAACAGAAGATGGTGAGATTAATTCGCATTATTTTTTTTGGCGACACGCTTGGAAACCAAGATACCAATCTCATATAAAAGCACGATGGGGATTGACACAATGATTTGCGATAACACATCGGGAGGGGTAATAACGGCAGCGAGTATAAGTATGACTACGATGGCATGGCGACGGTATTTAACGAGAAACTCCGGAGTGAAAACGCCTACTTTGGTCAATAAATAAGTCGCGATTGGTAGCAAGAATAAAAGCCCGCTGTAAAATATTGTCGAAATCACGGTGCTCATGTAGGAACTAATGGTGAAATTGTTCTCGATCGACGAACTAATTTGAAACGAGGCAAAGAAGTATACCGTTAATGGGGCTACAATGAAATAACCAAATAATATTCCCGTGAAAAAACACAAACTAACGTAGAACACGAGTCCTTTCGCTAAGTTCAGTTCATTAGTTTTAAGCCCGGGCTTTACGAAAGACCAAATTTGATAAAATATGTAAGGAGCGCTTAAGATAATACCCCCCATCAATGACATGGTCATAGCATAGTTGAATTGACCGGACATGGTCATGCTTTGCATGGTTGCGGGAACGTCTGGTATGCAAACGTTAAAATATTTGCATAGCAATTGAAACGTAATAAAATCGTTGTCTTTTAACGAGAGAAAAATGGTATCCATAATCCACTCCTGAAAGATCCATATAATCACAGCTACGAGTAAAACCACTACAGCAATTCGAACTAGCCTCCATCGAAGCTCGTTGAGGTGTTGCATAAAAGACATCGGCTGTTCATCGGACATGCCACAAAGATAATCAAACTTAATTTTTCACGCCCGAGGCAAAACGTAAAACGTTTACGTTTATCGTGTAGAAATTTGTAGAAAAAACACCATGAGAACACTGCAATTAACCCAAATAGAATTTTCAAATGCCAGTAAGAAGGTAAGATGTCAGGGAAAAATGAAGGAAGAACATCTGCAATTCGACTCCAACCTCATTATCGATTTTAGTCAATTAAACTACCTGATGAACCAGCTCACAAAAAAGTTTGGTTCTGATATTATTTATGACTCGATTGTCACAACCCAAGAACCGGAAGGAGAATTATTTACCTTGAATCTCGAAAAATTTGATATTGATCCTGTGCCACTATCGGAGCTTACGCAAGGATTCAAATCGACATGGCGCATAAGCGCTTAATGGTTAGGGCTGTATGATTACCGTCTCCTCGTTAGTTTTCTCTGCTTCAATTTTAATAATGCCTTGCCCTTGTCGGTTTCCTTTGTACGCCTCAATGTCTAAAACAGCAACTCCGGCTTGACCTAACTGGTAAATTTCATTGTAATTGAAGGTTGCAATACCTGCGGCATTGGTGTATGCGGTATCGTATACCACCACTTGAGAAGGACAATTGCACGTTGACGTACCATGCAGTACTACCATGGCTTGTTCCACAAGATTATTGTTCTCGTCGCGGACCTCAATTTTGGCAATGGTATCCTCCTTTTTTACGCATGAATTGGTAACAAGCGCAAAACATCCAATCAGCGCAATAATAAAAATCGATTTTTTCATGACAGCTTAGTTAGGTAAGTAAATGGTTTCCACTGCAGTTGTGTGTATTCTACATCGGGTATACCCTGTGGCAGTTTTATTATTATGTTTTACAACGATATCAAAATAACCTGTCGTGTTGTCGGGACCTGAGGTGTTGAAATATTGATCCATGTCTACGGTTGTAAAACCTGAACTGTTGGTATATGAGGTATCCACGAACGCACCTGTTGGGGGATTACTCTGTTGGTCACCGATCACCACAACTTTTGCCCCGCTCATTAATTGATTGGAAGAGGAACGCACAAAAACCTTCAAGATTGCAGGATCTTTAGATTTACATGATCCGATAACGACAACCGCAGAAAGGAGCAAACATATAACAGCTAATTTCTTCATATCCTAAAGTTTTAAAGATTTGATAGCCAGATTTACCCTGGGAAATTCAAATACATTAATATACAAGGTTCAAAAATACAATTTAATTTTTTGCAATCAAAGAACATCCTATGAAAACCATTCAATTTATTGAAGCGTTAAATCAATAACAATAGCCATAAAATTATACCTTTGTTGACGCCAAGTTTAATACAATTTAATTCATCAAAAGGTTACATTATGCTTGAAACCATCGAGCGATATTCCCAAGAGGTTCATAGCGCCCAATTCACAACGAAAGAGGAGGTTGAAGCTTTTCGAATTCAATATTTAGGCAATAAGGGCATTCTTAAAGATTTATATGCTGCGTTCAAAAACGTAGGGATTGAAGAAAAAAAAAACGTTGGGTTGGCTTTGAACGAATTTAAAAAACAAATCGAAGAAAAAATTTCAAGCCTAAATTTTCAAGATAACCGATCGTCGAAAGCAATATTAGATGATTTCACCAAACCTTCGTCGTCAGAGTCTTCTGGCTCCTTACATCCTATTAGTATCATTACCTACGAGATCATCGATATTTTTGAGCGCATAGGATTTTCCGTTTCTGAAGGGCCAGAAGTAGAAGATGATTGGCATAATTTTTCGGCCTTGAATTTCCCGGAGGATCACCCTGCTCGTGACATGCAAGACACGTTTTTTCTGAGTTTAGGTCAAAGCAATTATTCGCTGAGAACTCATACAAGTTCTGTTCAAGTTCGGGTCATGGAAGAGCATTCCCCTCCAATCCGAACGATTTCTCCTGGAAGGGTATATCGGAATGAAGCGATCTCCGCGCGGGCCCATTGCTTTTTTCACCAACTTGAGGGATTATACATTGATAAGGATGTAACTTTTGCCGATTTAAAACAGACGTTGGATTATTTTGCTAAATCCTTGTTCGGTAAAGAGGTAAAGTTGAGGTTAAGACCGTCCTATTTCCCCTTCACAGAACCCAGCGCAGAGGTCGACGTTTCCTGCACGTTGTGCGCGCAAAAAGGCTGTTCGGTATGCAAGTATACGGGGTGGCTAGAAATCATGGGATGTGGAATGGTTGATCCAAATGTGCTTTCATCTTGCGGGATAGATCCGAACACCTACACTGGTTTTGCTTTTGGTATGGGAATAGAACGGATCACCCAGTTAAAATACCGGGTGAATGATTTGAGGTTGTATTCGGAAAACGACGTGCGATTTCTGCAACAATTTAAATCCTAACCATGCAAATCAACGACCTTTTATCGCTGGAAGATCTAAAGGAGATCGAGCAAAGAAGTTTTGATTCCCCGCAATTTATTTTCAAGCACTCAACCCGTTGCATTATTTCCAGCATGGCTTTAAATCGAGTTAAAAAGTCCGAAGTTCCTTTGGATTTTTGGCTTTTAGATTTACTTTCATACCGCGAAATTTCGAACCGTATTACCGAGCAATATCAAGTAGTTCACCAATCGCCACAAGTTCTAGTGATAAAATCGGGGAAGGCAGTTGCTTTTGCCTCCCACGAAAATATTGATGCGGAGTTTCTAATATCTAATGTATGAAAAATAAAAAGTATTGGATCATTCTTGGTGCTTTGATTTTAATTGCCGCCAGTTTTATTTACCTCAATTTTTTCTCGAAGAAGACAGAAAAAGAAGAGGGTGTGCCAAATAGTTATTCTACGATTTTAGGTGAAGGGGAATTATCCGCCGTATATGGCCAAGAACTAGCTTTTCAATTGAAAAATGAACCATCGGTGCAAAAAGTCATGGTGTACTTGGACGATAGTCTTACCTGGTCTAAATCAGAACCCAAAGCCGAGGAGACGGTAAAAATATCGTTGAAAAATCTCACGTTAGGGACTCACAAGGTCAGAATAGAGGCCTTGGCAAGTAACGATAACCGCTCAATTCTGGAACGAGATGTACAAGTGCTTTCCGATCTAGTCCCGCAAAATTGGCCACTTACCATTCTTCAAAAATTACCCCATAACGATTCCTTATTTACCGAAGGTTTGTGTTTCTATAATGGAAAACTCTTCGAAGGAACAGGTGATGGTCAATACAAAGGAGAAACCATGGTTGGGGAAATAAACGTGGATAACGGTAAGGTGCTTCGAAGGGTAAAACGATCTGCACCTATATTCGGCGAAGGGGTTACGGTTTTCAATGGTGAATTATTTCAATTAACTTGGAAGGACCATGTTTGCTATGTTTACGATGAAAAAACCTTAAAAAGCCTTCGGGAAATTAATTATTCAGGGGAAGGTTGGGGACTAACGCACAATGGAAAGCAATTGATCCAATCCGACGGAACCGAGCGGCTCTATTTTCGGGATCCAAAATCGTTTAGCATTCAAAAAACAATTCAAGTATTTGACAATAAAGGTCCAGTTACCAAGTTAAATGAGCTAGAATATATTGCTGGGTATGTTTATGCCAACATTTGGACCACCAACCAAGTGGTGGTTATAGAGCCTTCTACAGGAAAAGTTATCGCATATATTAACGCCGATATCTTAGCGAAGGAGGGAAAAGGAAATGGGGATGTGCTCAATGGAATTGCTTTTAATAGCGCGAATAATAAGCTTTACATGACAGGTAAAAATTGGCCTGTGATGTTTGAAGTTAAAATAGATGTCCTTTCTAAGGCCGTTCAATAAGCGGAATTTCTTTAACAAGCTCTTTATTTTTTAACCGCAAGGTGTAAGCCCCTTTTGTCCAATAGGTAAAATCAAAAACTTGGTTTTCTTGCGATAAATCAATTTCTAAGAATGGAACACGATCTTTTTCTATCCATGCTCGAATTTCACGGTGCTTGTTGGGCGCAAACTCAAGGTAAATTCGGTTCGAATGCCTAGGAATAACCTTGATGAAATAAGCATCCTGTAATTGTGCAAGCGGAGTTTTTAGTAATTCTGTTGGACAGTCCCAAGCACGGATAAAATCTACGCGAAATTCTGCCGGAAATTTGGTTTTTTTATCAGGTCCAGGGGCAAAAGGGGCATTATTCTTGGCCAACGAAAAATTCGCTATTAAATTCATGGAGGTTGCAAATTCAGCTTCGTGATAAGTTAGGAGCCTCTGGTTATGGTAAAACATTACACCTTCTGGGGTCCAAAGTCCGGAAAACGTGGACCAAGTATGGTTGATGGGTGTTTTTGTTTTGGCCCAGTGCCCAAAAGGCTGGTCGAAAAGCCCCCATTTTTTTACCCTGTCGCATCGGTTAGGGCAATGAACGTTGATATGATAACTTCGGTCTCGTTCACCTTTGGCTTCGATAAAGTCAATTTCTTCATTGGGTTTTCCTCCGTATAGCCAAAACGCGGGCCAATACCCTTTTCCTTCTGGTAGATATGCCTTGCATTCGAAATACCCGTATTTAAAAGCTTCTTTACTCCATAATGCTGAGGTTAATCGTTCTATGCGAAATTTCCCATCGACCAATTTTTGCTGAGTTTTTTTCAATTGGAGCGTGTCAATCATCCAGTCTGGAAAGCTTCTCATGGCCGAAATGGTATCAACTTTTAATACAAGCGTCCCTTTTTCCTGATAACACATTACGGGGTCCGTATAGGTATTGGCATCAATCGATAGCCCTCCCCAAGGATAGTAATTGTACCAAAGCTTTTGATTGACATCCGACCCCTCAAAATCATCTATCAGCAATGAATTGCTGATCGCAATTTCTTTTTCTGTAAAAACAATAAAATACGGTTTTTGAGCGTCAATGTTGGCTGCTCCCAAAAGTAGGAGCCAAGAGATTAAAAAGAGGTGTTTCATCATGTAGCTAATTACTGCTAAAATAAGGAGACTTGTTATGCGAACAATACTTAAATTCGTAATAATGTCGAAATTCACCGGGCTGTTTGTTTTTCTTGGCTTTAGCTTATCCGTATACGCACAATCTCCAACAACCTACGAGCACAAAACGATTTTAGCCTCAATTAACGCACAAAAACTGGACTCATTATCCATTTTACCGGGTAGCCTTCGGTGCATGGCAAGGGGACACAACATTCCAGATTCGCTGTTTCATGTGGATTACATTGCAAAAACCATTCGGTTTTCATTGTTGGTTTCGGATACAGTTGAGCTAATTTACACCCGATTAAACGCCGATTTAACGGCAGACTTTCAACGATTTGATTCTACCCTAATTCAACGAAAAACTATGGATGTTCGGTTCTTAGTTGATCCTTACTCGACGGATGTTGACGAATTATTTGGGGGGAAAGAACTTTCTAAAAAAGGCAGCTTATCCCGAGGAGTAAGCTTCGGCAATCAACAAAACTTAGGGATTAATTCAACCTTAAATTTAGAGTTGAATGGAAAGCTGAATGATAACTTGAATTTGTTGGCGTCAATTTCCGATGCAAACATCCCCATACAGCCTGAAGGGAACACGAATAAACTGCAAGAATTCGACCAGGTTTTCATCCAAGTATTTAACGAGCGTTTGAAGTTGACCGCAGGAGATTTCTGGATTACGAAACCCGAAGGGTACTTTTTAAATTACCGCAAACGGGCTCAAGGAATTAGCAATATGTATCGTTTTGTTCAGCAGAATACCCTCATCGACATTCAATCCAGTGTCGGATTATCCAAAGGCAAGTTTAACCGACAAATCCTACAAGGGATTGAAAACAACCAGGGACCTTACCGTCTTACGGGAGCGGAAAATGAACCGTTTATTGTTGTTTTATCGGGAACAGAAAAAGTATACCTCGACGGTCGACTTTTAGAACGCGGCCAAGAATTCGACTACATTATTGATTACAACAGCGCTGAATTGGTATTCACTTCAAGAAATTTAATAACCAAGGACCTCAGGATTGTAGTTGAATTCCAATATTCTGATCAATCCTACACTAGGGCTTTGGTTCAGCAAGCAGTGGTGATAGAACATAAAAAGTTCAAATCATGGTTCAATTATTATCAAGAACAAGATTTGAAAAATCAACCGCTTCAAATAAGTTTGGATCCTTTGCAGAAAAAACAACTAGCCTTGATCGGTGACAGCCTACAGGAGGCTCAACTAAATACGGTGGATTCTGTGGGGTATTTTTCCAATCAAAACCTTTATTGGATGAAAGATTCCTTGGGCTTTGATTCGGTGCTGGTTTTTACAAGTCACCCCGATTCCGCTAAGTATCGAGCCACCTTTAAATTTGTCGGCGATCAAAAAGGAAATTATGTTTTGGATAAAACCACGGCCTTTGGTAAAGTGTATCGATGGGTAGCTCCATCAGGAGGAATTTCCCAAGGACAGTATGCCCCCGTTCAATTAATTATTACCCCAAAACGGAGAAGACTTGTAAGCTGGGGGATTCAACACAAAATAAATGAAAAGTGGGAAATTCTAGATGAATTTAGCGCTTCGGAGAATAACCTGAATTTGTTTTCGAATGCTGATAAAGGAAACGATTGGGGATGGGCGAATCGAACAAAAATCTCACGAAAACAACAGTGTACAACCTTGTGGAAAAGTACGTCGGATGCAGAGGTTGAAATTATTAGTCGAGATTTTACCCCCATTGAGCCTTTTCGTAAAGTAGAATTCGACAGGGATTGGAATACACGGAATAAATCGATTGTGGGGTTGCAGCGTTATGTGGTTGTTTCCCAGAAATTGGAACACTCAAAAGCGGGCATGGTGCTTTTTCAGACACAACACTATGGAATTTCTCAAGCATTTTCAGCTAACCGTATATTTTCGGAAGGGCGCCTAAACACAAAACGAATACGAGCGAATTGGGATGCCAGTGCATTAAAATCTAGCCTTCCTCAAAACACGAGCTTTATTCGACACCGGGCCGACATTGTTCTTAAGCTCGGGAAACTCCAAATAGGGTTTAAGGACGACCAAGAGTTTAATCGACGAGATACTGTTAAGGGGCTGTTTTCTCAAAGTTATGGGTTTTTCGATTATCAGGTTTATTTAGAAAACAAGGACAGTTCTCAGCAAAGGGCCCGCTTATTTTTCAGGGACCGGTTCGATTATCGGCCGAGCCAAATTGGATTCAAAGCCGCGGCTCAAGGCACTTCGGTCGGTGGAGAATTTTCCCATCAATCCGGAAAAGGACAAAAATTAACCGCTATTGTTGCTTTTAGAAATTTAAAATCCCTGGACAATTCCCTGATTAATATTTCACCGGATCAATCCCTGGTTGGTCGAATTGAATACGGATTCCGAGGACTAAAAGGGGCTTTAACCTTTGAAACCTTTTATGAAATTGGATCTGGTTTGGAACAAAAACGCTCGTTTGTTTACCTCGAAGTAAACGCGGGTCAGGGGGTATATACCTGGATAGATTATAACAACGATGGGGTAAAAGATTTAAATGAATTTGAATTGGCGGCATTTATCGATCAAGCAAATTATATTCGAGTATTCACCCCCAGCAGCGAATATCAGAAAACATTCAATAACGAGTTCAATCAAAGTTTATTTTGGCGCCCAGAATTGCTTTGGAATAAAAAGAAAGGAATCTTGAAAGGATTTTCCCTATTCTCCAACCAATTGCGCTGGAGATCGACAACGAAAATGAATCAGTGGTCTGCGGAAAATTTATTAAACCCTTTTTGGACAAATTTACTGAGCAATGATTTGATTAGTAGCAATTATAATTTTAGAAACACCTTGTTTTTCATGCGAACTTCATCCATTTTCAATGGGCATTACATTATTTCTAAAACACTCTCTAAGGTTTTATTGGCGAACGGTTATGATGGGCGTTCCTTGGAATTTCAAGAACTCATGTTCCGATGGAATGTTAAGCCAACATTTTCCATACGGTCTGAAAACCAACGAGGCGTAAAATCGAACAAAGTGGATTATACCCAAGGAAGAAATTACGCAATATCCTATTATTACGTATCCTTGGAATTGGCTTATCAACCTTCCGCAAGTTATCGCTTCGCAATAAATGGAAGGTCAACCAGAAAAAACAATACCTTGGATTTTGGAGGCGAAGTATCACAGTCGCGAGAATTGGGGTTTACTTCGAAAATAAATTCAGTAAATAAAGGAAGCGTTCAAGTAGACATAAAATACTTGAATTTGACGTTTACCGGGCAAGAACAATCAGCGGTGGCTTTTGAAATGTTGGAGTCTTTAAGGCCGGGAAGCAACGCCACATGGTCGATTACTTGGCAGCGTAACTTGGGAAAAAACTTACAATTGAATTTGGTTTATTCAGGAAGAAAATCTACCTTGAGGTCAGCAGTTCATAATGGATCTATGGAATTAAGAGCCTATTTTTAAGCATGAAAAAAGATATTGAAACGAAGGAGGATGTCGTGTTTATGGTGGAAGAATTTTACCAAAAAGTCAACCAGTCAGCAATGTTGAGTCCATTTTTTCAAAAGCTTGATTGGGGTTCCCATTTGCCAAAAATGGCACATTTTTGGTGCTTCGTCTTGTTCGATACCCCGGGTTATCAAACCAATGTGACACAAATACATCTGGCCATGAATTTATCCGAAGAACTCTTCAACGAATGGCTATCCTTATTTTATACAACGGTAGATTCGTTATATTGCGGAGAAAATGCCCAGAAAGTGAAGGACAGGGCAGCCTTAATTGGGTGGACCATTAAAGCAAAAATACCTTAAGGAAAGATCAAACGGTAAATATCGGAGCCGTTGGCATACAGCATTAAGCCTATTAAAAAGAAAAACCCGATATATTGAGCGACTACCAAGACTTTTTCAGGAGCAGGTTTACCCGTTATTCCTTCGTATAACAAAAAGATTAAATGCCCACCATCCAAAGCAGGTATCGGCAGTATGTTCATGAAGGCTAGAATAATGGAAATGAGCGCGGTACTTAGCCAAAACGAGTGCCAATCCCAAGAGGGGGCAAACATGTTGCCCATGGAAGCAAATCCCCCCATTGAAGTAGCCCCTTTTTTCGTGAAAAGAAATTTGAATTGTGCAACATAATCGCTCAAGGTGTTCATACCGTAGCTAATTCCTGAGGTTACCCCTTCTACAAAACCGAAGTTCTTCGTAAAATACGCATTGGAATCCAATAAATTCTTTTCGCTTATATCGGGTTTGAAACCAAGGGTGCCATCTGACTTTACTTTGCACTTTATGTTTCGAATGGTTTGATTTTTTCCTCGAATGGAAAGCAAAACGACTTTGTCTTTGTTGTTATAAAGAATGGACTGCAGTTCGTCAAAGTAGTGAATGTTCTGGCCATTGATGGAATCGATGGATTCTCCGGGTTTAAGTCCTGCGGCTTCTGCTGGGGAGTTTTCAACCACTTCTTTGATTACTGCAGTGGTTGCTCGGGCTCCAACGATGGGCATGGCCCCATTTTGGAAGAGTTCCATATCAATATCCTCAGGTAAAATGATATTTTTTGTTACCCCATTTTGTTTTTGTACGAGGATGTTTCGCCCCCCTCGAAGCATGATTTTTTTCGAAATTTCAGAGTAATCTGATACGGGTTTTCCCTCGATTTCAAGGATTTTATCCCCGGATTCCATCCCGTATTTCGCCATGTATGGGTGAACACTCATCCCATGAGTTAATTTTTGCGGATCGATTTGCTCAGATCCCCAATAAAGTAAAACCCCTATGTAAATAATAAATCCTAGGATTAAATTCACCACAACACCCCCCACCATGATGATAAATCGCTGCCAAACTTTTTTGGTGCGAAATTCATGAGGTTGCGGTTCGTTTTCCATTTGATCCTTGTCCATCGACTCATCGATCATCCCAGCAATTTTTACATAGCCTCCAAGGGGTAACCAGCCAATTCCCCATTCGGTATTATTGCTACCATCTGCCCAACTTTCCGGGGTCTTTTTGGTGAACCAGGCATATTTTCTAATGCCATTAACCTTTCGATATCTTAAAATGGAAAATCCTGGATTGAAAAATAAGTAAAATTTTTCCACCCTTGTTTTAAATAAAACAGCTGGCAAATAATGGCCAAGTTCATGAAGTATGACAAGAATTGAGAGCGAAAGTATAAGTTGGGCAGCTTTGATAAGAAAAACTTCCATGGAACGGAGTGTAAAAATATTGATTGCAAATATAGCCCCTTTTGTCGAATTCAAACGCAAGGAGTTCGGTTTCCTCGTTACACGCTAGGACAAGAATTTGAGGAACTCATGTCTTTTGCATAAATTAGCCCTTCCTTAAAGAATGGCCGACACACTCATAGTAATTCCAACCTACAACGAACGAGAGAATATCGTTCCTATTACGGAAGCGGTTTTGCTTCAAGGGGAGGAGTATCATATTCTATTTGTAGATGATCATTCCCCCGATGGTACCCAAGCAGAAATTGAAAAAATGATGCAAAAATATCCAAGTCGGGTTTATTTATTGGGTAGAAGTGGAAAACTTGGATTAGGCACGGCCTATATTGCCGGGTTTAAATGGGCGCTAGAACGTCATTACGAATTCATTTTTGAAATGGACTCGGATTTTTCCCACGATCCAAAAGACATCAATCGATTGAAAAAACGATGTCTTGAGGGCAGTGATTTGGCTATAGGATCGAGGTATTGCAAAGGCGGGAAAATCGAAAACTGGCCATTTAGCCGCTGGCTTTTATCGTATTTTGCAAACCTCTATGTTCGTATAATTCTTTGGGTCAACATTAAAGATGCTACAGCAGGATTTAAATGTTATCGACGAAAGGCGCTCGAAAGCATTGATTTGGAGGTTATAGAATTCAAAGGTTACGCATTTCAAATCTGCATGAAGTATGCGGTTGCCAAGAAAAAGCTAAAAATTCAAGAGGTTCCTATAACGTTCAAAGACCGCCTTTATGGGGAATCCAAAATGAGCTCTGGGATTTTTAAAGAAGCCTTATTCGGGGTTTGGAAAATGAAGTGCATGAGGTTATGATTTTTGTTTCACGGTTATTTCTCATGCTTTTCTTGCTAGCCCTTTGGTGCTGTTCTCCCCAGGGGAAATCCGCGGCAGTTATCCAAAAAGAAAAGATGGTTCAAATAATGACCGAGGTATACCTCATCGAAATGCACTATCAAAAAAGCTACGGAATGCCATCAATGTATAAGCCTCCATTGGATATTGCGCTTGATGCAATCTTCAAAAAACACCAGGTTACCCGAAAAGACTACGAAAGCAGCTTCTCGTACTATGCCTCAAATCCAAAGGAATTTTCGGAACTCAATGAACTCGTTATTCAACGTTACAACGAAGAATTAGTCGATAAATAAGTCATTGCGTTCGATCGTTTGCGCAACCCAAAGGGATAATTCACCCAACAACCTTTGTTTTTGTTCTCCCTCCTTTTTATCCTCACCAAGGTGTTCTTGAATAAGGCATTGTGCCTCGAGGAGATGTTCCTCAAGAAAAGGGCCTTCCATCTGTTCAATAACCGTGAGGGACTCTAGGGTGTTTTGATAATCTCCTTCAAACGCCCAATGAACAAATGCGACAAGATATGGGCTAAAGTCGAGCCTTGTGTTCCATAAAATCTGAACAACCTGTTGTCTTTCCTTTGGATTCTGTATTTCTGTTAAAAGGTCCATCCATGCTTCGCGGATTCCTTTTTTTGTAATCGAAGAAAGTAAGGCGTGTAAGGCAGTGCGCCTTGACGGGGAAGCTTCACCAACATATATCCTGACCAATTCCTTGAGTTGTGATAAATTACCTTTTTCTTCCAGAAGGGCAATACCTTCCTGGAAAAGATCGTCCTGGTCATTTTGAATTAATGCTAATGGATCAATGCTGTTTTTTGCCATCTTCTTCAATAAATTGGGTTAAATAAATGTAATCTTCGACGGTTAATTGCTCTGGTCTTTTACTGGAAAATTCTGAAGGGAGCGAGACCGATAAGGATTTCAAGGAGTTCCGCAACGTTTTCCTGCGTTGATTGAAAGCTGTTTTTACTACGGTAATGAATAAGGCTTCATCGCACGGCAGGGACAATCGATTGTTGCGCGTGCATCGAATGACCCCTGAAATCACTTTTGGAGGGGGAAAAAAGGAGCCCGGTTCAACGGAAAACAGGTACTTTACATCATAAAATGCTTGAATTAAAACACTTAGGATCCCATATTCCTTGCTGCCAGGAGGCTCTGCAATTCTTTTTGCGACCTCCTTCTGAAACATGCCTAAAATAAGCGGGATTTTTGCTCGGTTTTCGAGACACTTAAACATGATTTGTGAGGAAATATTGTAAGGAAAGTTTCCAACAACGGAAAACGGTTGGTCTTCGAAAAATTGCCTTAAATCGGCTTTCAAAAAGTCGGTTAAATGAACCTGAGTAAATTGGGGATACGTTAGGTTTAAATATTTCACAGACTCCATGTCGATCTCAAAAGCATGTAAATCGATGTCGTTTCGCTCTAGAAGAAATTGGGTAATGGCCCCTTTACCCGGACCAATTTCTAAGACGAAAGATTTAGGGGCCAAGGCAGGAACGGCATCAACAATTTTTTTACAGACCGATTGATTGATTAAAAAATGTTGGCCTAAATGCTTTTTCGGAGCTACTTTCATGAAACGATGGTGTTAATCAAATTCATCGTAGTACGAAACGCGACAAAATTTCCATCATACCTTGTTTTGTGGTGTTGCTGGAGCTTGTCCGCATGGGTGTCAAAATAATGGTTCAAGGCATCTTGATTTTTGGCCCAATACAAGATGGAGTAGGTGCATTCATTGGGTTCATGCCCATTAACTTTTGAAAGTACGCACTGGGTAAAGCAGCGAGTTTCTAGCACATCAGGGATATGGGTTGTCTGCATCCAATGCAACCAGTCCGATTCAATGGTAGGGTCTAAACTTACCGTCACATTGTATAAAATTGGATTAACGGTTGGTTCTATTGCTTCCATCAACTAGGCCTTTTGAATTGAAGCTCAAAAGTAAAGATTTTGCACCGGTAATTTTTTTAATATCTTTGAATGAACAATAAATATAACTTTTATGAAAAAATCATTACCGTTACTAGCTTTTTTTAGCTTTTTTGCTTTTGCTTCTTTCGGACAATCGTGTGTGCCTGGGGCAAACTTTGTAGATTCAACGTATGGTGTTTGGCCGGATACAACGCAGAATTTTCCGCCAGCAGCTGCTAATGTTGCGTATTCAACCGACTTAAATTTCAAGGTTCCGGCTACCGTTACGGCTGAATTGGATGCTTCTGGACAATTTGTGGGGTCTCCCATTCAAAGTTTTACGGTCACCGGTGTTCAGGGATTGCCCGCAGGATATAACTATGCGTGCAACATCGCAAATTGCACTTACAACGGTGGAGCCAACGGATGCGCCAACATTTGGGGTACTACTTCCACAACTGGGACATATCCCATTACAATTGAAGTCGATGCAACTGTTCTTGTGTCCCTTTTTCCTGGACTACCACCTGCTCCGGTAACTCAATCCGTATCTTTTTCAGGATACAAAATCATCGTTGGAAATGCCGGGTTAATCACGGGAGTTATTGAACCGCTCAACGTGTATCCTAATCCTTCAAGCGATGTATCAACCGTTCGAGGACTTAATGGGACTCGTTTAACGTTGAGCAATTTAAGCGGTCAGGAATTATTCGTTAAATCCATAGAAGGACTTTCTTCTACGGAGCTTAACCTCAACGGGTTTAACGCTGGAATTTATTTTATCAACGTCTACGGAGAACAAGGGGTTGAAACAATACGAATTATCAAAAATTAATGAGGTAAACTCACCTATGATGAAAAAGGCCGCAATTGCGGCCTTTTTTTATTCAATGACTTGCTTAATTACTTGATAGATTTCCCAGGTAACCTTATCATAAACATACACTAAAACATGCATGTTGGAAGCATTATGAGCTCCATCTAGCTGATTGGGAACAACAAACGAATAATTGACATAGTATTTACCATTGGTTAAATCGGACGCCGTTAAGGTTCTTCCAAATGGTGTATTATTGAGGTTTCCTCGATGTATGTCTCGGTGAACATAACTGGTGTTGTGGGAATTATCTCCCATTTTTTGGTCGCCCACCAAAGAATCTTCCACGATGCATGCAACAATTCCTAAGTCATTGGTGAGGTTGGGATCTAATTTTTCAATTTCAACGTGTAAAAAGGCCCCTTTGGTGCTTGGATAATAATTTAAGGCAGATTGAATATTTACCTTCAGAACATTTTGAGCCAAGGCATTGGCAACCATGCCCGTCCAGGCTCCAGGACTTTGGAATATTACCCCTCCGTTATTAATTCTACTTACCGTTCCTCTCGGATTTCCGATAAATCCTCCATCGTTCGCCCCAAAATATTGAGCAATGGCAATTCCATCCGAATTGGTGAAATCCGTTGGATAACCTCCTGCCACATCCACTACCTGAAAATCACCAATTCCGGTAGGTCCAGCATGAAGGGAAAGTGGATAAACCCTTCCTGGATTTGCTTCGTACAATGCATGGGCTAAATCTGCCGCGGCAGGGCAGTATATACATTTGTGGCCGGTAAAATCCTCCAATAATACATTTCTATTCATGTTTGTGTTAGGAGTAAAAGTTGGCCACTCATTGGCGATATAATCGTTCCAATTTCCGGGATACAGGGTTGTGTCCAACTCAAGCGCGCTGCTGGGTGGGTAAGCATTCGTAACGCGGTCGCATGAGGTAAAAACCAAAAAAGAAAGGCAAATAAAAGCAAATAGTCGCAGCATAGTGTTAAAAACTTTGAGTGAAACTTAGGGTTAAACCATTATTCGCAGGAACAAAACGGCAAACGCCTCCTACGCAAAATAAACCTGCGCGTTGGCGCCCATAGGAGAGCATGACACGGGTAGATTCATGAATATACCCACAGGTAATATTGGGATAATTTACCCGTTTATCCACGTCAGGATTTCCGTAATTATATTGGTTGATAAAACTGATAAAATAACTTGGCGCCACCGTGTATTCGATTAAGGCAGTTGCCCAATTTCCTTTGTCGTTGATGTTGCCATTCGGAAGCTTATTAACAAACATTCCTTGCAGCTCCATCCGAACATTGTGTTTCGCATTAATTTTATAGGAAGCCTCAACAACCCCGATGTGCGAGGAAATGATGCCCGTTGCATCGTTAGAAACCTTGGCGACATCGTTATTAATGGTGATGTTAAAATACGATAGAATCAACAATAACTTCTTGTTTAACTTACGGGTAATACTGAAATTGATATCTCGCCAATACAAGCTATCGCTTTTATCAAATAATCGGGTTTCATAGGTAACCCGGCTGGAGTCGTTTAAATTCACTCCGGAGGTATGTTGAACCGGACGGTACGTTGTTGACGCATTAATTCCGAGGGTTGTGCCGTATTTACCGCCCAATTTACTTCCCTTTTTAATAGTATAAATGAAGTCTGCCTGATACGCCACTTCACCCAAAGGTTGAGTGGCATACGGGTAAAGGGTTGCAACCAGGTTATAGGTGTGGGTTTTATTCAGCGCGGGTAAAAAATTAATAAAAGCGTCCTGAAGTTCTTTATTTCGGTCCGATCGATAACTCATATTGTCGACCGATTTTGCGGAAAAGGAAAAGCCCAAACCCTTCTTTGAATACCCAAAATTAGCGACAGCTGCATGGCCA
>Ga0209770_10000424_pt1 | contig 23404 bp, 107 predicted proteins | sample LauGreSu1BDMLBDD_2_FD_187572 | JGI IMG/M metagenome (GOLD analysis project Ga0209770, IMG submission 187572) | Freshwater lake microbial communities from Lake Michigan, USA - Su13.BD.MLB.DD (SPAdes) (version 2) | ecosystem: Environmental > Aquatic > Freshwater > Lake | place: Lake Michigan...
GTTTCCATTTTTCGTAGAGTACACGTCATCGTGCGTCCCGTATCAGGCGTAAACCGGTGCCGTTCGTGTCCGCACTGACAGGTACACTGAATGCGCCTGACCACGGAATCCCGTCATACGGCCCGTCCGCCCACAGGTTACCTCTGCACCACTTGTACGTTCCTGGTCGCGCTCGAACGGTGTACTTCATCGCGTTGACCACGCCGGGCGAAACCCTGTTGTCCAGACAGCTCGACTTGTATCCAATTGTCCTCCGAGACCCTTCGGAATTGCGTTTGGTTTCATCCGGGACATAGTCCACCATGTAGGTGTCCAGATGTATCCGTAGTTGACGCGTCCGCCATCCTGCCCCAGAGAAATCTTCAGTATCATACGACCTCCCAGAAAACACGAAAACCCACCCAATACGCCCGCGTCGATCTGGACACATTTGGGTTTATTGAATCCACGCGCTGTTGCCGGAAGAAACGACCCATTACCGTAGAACGGGCAGCCTTGAACTTGAGCTTCATCGCGCACCTCTGCATACACGGAATCCTGTGATAGAGTCGACGGTGCTTGGATTCTCTCCGAAGGCGTCTGTGAGAGCGCCGCCTGCGTACCTCTTGTTCACCCAAGGGCCTCCCCAACAGCAGCTGCTCAGAATGACGGGCCTGGAACGAAGCCACATCAGTAGTTTCATGCGATACCTCCGAATGGACGAAATCCTATCACCGCGCCCGAATAATCGGACATGCGGACGAAGCGGTAAGAAGGAAGGTAAGCTCTGCTGACGTTGAACAGGGGGTACGAGTCACACGAGAAGCCCACGACAGATTGGGTTTCCCTCCACTTCGCCCAGACTCTCATCGGAGCACGCTCAATAGACCGCGAAAGCCTGTGTACCGGTCGCCCCTGAACGTGTACTCGCTCATAGAGTCAAGTGATGTCGTCACGGGCCGGTTCGGTTGGAAGGCGTACCACGCGCTGGCGCGGTTCATCCGCATGTGCGGCTTATCTTCCTCGCTCGGGTACATGAACTTCATCACACCCCTCCGGACACGCGCAAGCCTGTGATGCCGTCACGCCTGCATGCGGCTTCCACATATCCGCGCCGCTCAGAATCGTGCAGGTAAACGAAGAGCCTTTGGGGGATCATGCGCCAGCTGTGTCCCATGCTGGCTCTGGCCGACGTGACGCCGGGTTTGATAAGTTTGAATTTCATCACACTCCTCCGTACAAGCGAAATCCGGTGACGCCGTCACGACTTGACGGCGACTCCGTGCATCCGCGACGTTGCGGATTGCCCAGGTAACCGGAGATCGTTCCTTCGGTCTTGTCCCAGCCGCGCCCTACGTTGTCCCTGTACTGATGCATTCCTCGCCGGATGTACGAGAATGGGCTGAACTTCATCGTGCCTCCGAAAACAGGCGAAACCCTAAATACATCGATACCTCATCCTGAAACTTGCCCGACCTGAAGGGCATATCCTCGCACGGGAGCTCGTCTGGCCACGCTTCTCCTCGGATGACGGGGTGGTCGCGAGAGACGCGTATGTATCGCAGTTTCATCTCGCTCTCCAAATGATTCGAAATCCTTGGTAGTACGGATTCAATCGACGGCACGGCGACCCGCGACAGACGTACGCAGGCGAGTTCGCCAAACAAGAGCCGTAGACGGCCTGGAACAACTCCCGTCGGTTCCCGTAGATGAGCTTCATTGGAGACTCCAGACAGGGCGGAAACCCAGATGGTCGCACGTGAACGTAGGTACTGACTCGCGGTAGTAACCGATGCGAAGGATCAAGCCGTTAGCGGTTGGCCCGAATCGAAAGGTGCGCCCCCAAAACGGGGCATACAGGACGAGACGACTCTCCGACTTGTAGATGTTCAGTCGCATGTCACGCTCCGTGCAACACGGAACCCGACCTCGTGGATCACGTATGACGGCGGGATGTGGTAGAGCGTATACGCGGGGAATTTTATCTTAGGCCAGTATCCCGCCCCTCGCAGGTAGCAGAAGGACAGAGAAGCTTTGGATTGTCTGAAGGTACGTTTCATGGTGAACTCCTGTACGTGCGAATTCCGACCAAATCCCACGGATGCCCTGCTATGTACCGATAAATGGCGACGCAGGTGGTTCGGGGCGCGTTCCCCGATGAATACACGTGGATGTCAGCGCCCCAGAGATGTACACGCACGGAACAGGACGTTTCCGTATGCATAAATTTCATTTCGCCCTCGAAGTGATTCGGAATCCACGAAAATTCGCCACGCCTTCCGCAGCGCTGCGGAACGATTCTATATCCATGAACGACAGGGCTTCCCCCCAGACCGCGCCTCGATCCAGTTGATAGAGCACGAGTACAACTTCTCCCGGGTTCTTCCAGACCAGCTTCATTCTCGCCTCGCCGAAAACAAGCGAAGACCGATATACCCCGTAACAACAGAGCAATAACGGCTGTCCGTGAAGTTGCGATACGAGGCCATCAGTGGAACCTCGCTCCATTCGTTTCCTCTTGTGCCACGTCGCGCCGTCTCGTGGTAGGCGCCCGAGCGGGCGAGCATGCCTGTCCGTTCACCGGACTCATAGCGCCATACAATACGCATCAGCGATCCACTCCGTAGAAGGCCCGAAAACCGTACTTGGCCGGTTCAGTCGACGGGCTGTAGTCAGTCCAGTAGCCGCGTATATCTACGGTGTCGGTACCCTCCTTCCACCAACTGCCGCATACAGCGCGAGAGCGTATGCTCGACCTGAAGACGCATTTCATCGAAGCTCCTGTGTAGTCCGAAATCCTACGTGACTGTAGCGGGTCTCTTTCAACCCCAACAACCTGAAACCTACAATCGTTGCGTCTTCCCACCAGCCGCTACCGCAACGGTGCTGTGTCATCCGCCCCCCGAAAAGTATACGCCTCACAAGACACTCGAGACCACGCGGAATCCGCGAAGGGGCGTGTGGACGGGTGCCAACGCAGGGAAGGAATACTGCCGACGGGTCACGGCAATTCTTCTCTCTATCCAGGTCGCGCCGTAAACCCTACGTTTGTCTGTTTCTCCCCGGTGAAATTGAAGGATCATCGCACCTCCCGATATACGTGAAAACCGATATTGCTTCGAGTATCCAGAATGTCCACAGGTGAAGAGAAATCGCGTATAGACGCCGATTCTTCGCCCTCCCCCCAATCGCTTCCCACCACCGGGCGGAAACCAAATCTTTTCTTGGTTTTTGAGATGTTCAGTACAAGCCTCATCGTACCTCTCCAAAGGGGCGGAACGACACAACACTGTAGACAGACCCCGGATACCTCGGCACGGCGTAGTTGCGCGTTTGTGCCCCCCGCACGTCTTCGGACCAGAAGGACCCGACCACGTACCGAAATATTCCGATTGTTTTCAGGTCTTTCTGACAGGACTGTATGTAGAATCGCATCAACGTGCCGCCCAGACGGCACGGAACCCGCGAATATAGCTACCTTCGACAGAGAGCGTCGAGTAGGAATAGTTTCGCTTACTTGTGTCCCTCGCACTCTCCACCCAGGCGCCGCCGTACACGGAGACAAAGCGCATGTAGACGGCGCGCTCGTCGTGTGAATATTGAAGAATCATCGAACCTCCAGATGCGGTCGAAACCCTATGTATCCCCTCTCGTATCCTCTAAGGAACGTCGTTTGATAGACGCGGTAGGGTGCATCTACAAATGCACTCACCCACACCAGCCCTTGACGTCCGGATCTCCTGCACCTTTCCCAGTGGACGTTCATCTTATCCCCTTGAATAGCCGGAACCCGAGATCAGCGTTCGACCACTTCGGGAGGGCGCGATCTGCGGGCAGTCTGTCCGTGTTGTGCCCACAGCGCGGATGACGCGGAGAGTAATCCCAGCACCCGCCTCTTTGTTCTTTCCGGTACGGCAATACAGAAGACCCCAGAGGGCCTTGAGGTGTGACTTGTGTGTAGGTGAGTTTCACAGAACACCCCTTGTGGGGCGAAACCCCATAGCGGACGATTCGAACATCGCGGTGTGGGGTGTGGACTTGATACGGCGTTCCGGGAAGACGGTGCCCTGGGGCGGGCGAAGATAGTATGCACGCCAATCCCAAAGCAGCCACCCACAGCTCCCTTGCACGAGCGTATTCACATCGCGGCTGGAGAAGATCATCGTGTTCCCCAGAATACACGAAATCCGTTCAACGCGATTCTTGTGTTCGCACCTTCTTCCACAGTGCCACCTTCCTTGAGGTGTTCCCTCCTAGCGTAAAACGAGAGGCCGCAATTCCTGCGCCAGGCGTAATCTCCGCCCGTGTCTGCCATGTAGAAGCGCATCATCGAGCCGCCAAAATTATACGCATTCCACCGTACATTCGTCCCGTGTTTGCAGGACAGTCGAAGGGTCTGCTCAGCCGCAGGTAGCCTCCGGAGGAATTCCATGGCGACCCCATGCGTGCCTGCTGCAACTTGAGGGGTACCTCATGCACATACACGGTATCAATCCATTTGACGAAGAAGGGGGAGAAGATCACGTTGTACTCCAGGTGCACCGGAACCCGACGTAGAGCATTTTACCGTCGGCGCGGCTGTAGTTGTAGTCGATAGTTCCGTCGTGGGCGAGCCGTGCCAGGTTCCGTCCTGGCCATGCCGCGCCTCGGAACAGCAGGCGAGCTTCGGGCGGATACCTACGTACGAGTTTCACTCGATCCTCCAACGGTTCTGATCCCCACGGTCGAATGGTTCCAGGTTGCGGGCATGGGGGGATAGTACGTATCCTCCGTGAACATGAGGTAGGAGTATCGTGTGCGGTCGATCCACGACACACCCCAGGTTGGCTGCCTCCAGACTGTGTGGTAGGGGAACGTCATTCGGAAGGCCCTCCGTATCGCATTGGATTGGTACAACGAAATCCGCAGCCCATCGTCCGCGCACCAGGGGAAGCCGATACCGTCGACAGTATGTGACCGAACGCCGTTCGATCCACGCGAGGCGCCCACATACTGCCCCATTTTACGTGTCTTGTAGCTCCATATTTCGGAAATGTGAGCTTCATCTTGAACCTCCGTACAGGCGAACGCCGAGCCACATCGTTTCATCTGAAGTAAAGCCGAACCATGCCCTGGGTGCGCGTGCTATACTTCCCTTGTGAACCCACAAGGAGCCACCCCCTTTTTCGCCGAACTGGATCGAACGCGAATACACGACGATCATCTCAAACTCCAGCACACGCGTAAGCCGATCCTCTCCCGCCCTGTGTACGGATTTGCGCGGATCGACCCCGATACCGTGAGTCGCGCAGGTTCTCCCTTCGGGGGCAGGGGCCAGTAGTTCCGTAAAGTGCTCTGCGGTGTCTTCTCGTTCCAGTGGGTGGTTCGGATGTAGGCGTAGGGGATAAGGTCGTCAGCGAAGAACGGCTTCAATATCACGCGTGCCTCATGATTACGCGAAATCCGATGCTCGAGTCGACGCAGTAGGCGCTGCTATGGAACCAGCGGATGTAGTGATCCTTCGCCACGATCGCGGCGGGGGTAGCGCACCGGGACGCGCCCCGGCGTACCATCCATAAATCTCCGCTCGCCAACAGGCCCCGGGTAAAACACAGCATCAGCGCACCTCCAGTCGAATACGGAATCCGGTGTGCGCATAAAACGGAACCTCCGTAGGAGCGAGAGCCCACTGTATGAGCTTCGTGTTGTACGAGTCGATGTGAGTCTTCTTGAAAGCGGGGTACTGTCTACCCGGAATTTCGGGCGCCCCATACGAGCTGCGGATGGGTGCGTAGTTGAACTTCATTGCAGCCTCCTAAAATACGGTTAGCGGCTTGACAGTGCGCAACCCTACCAGCTCATGGTTGTCGTTTTGCCGCCAGGACGGTCTCCACATCTTGTGCGCGTGTTCGGAGGGCAGCATCCCGTGTGATCCCCAGACGTGTCGATACATCCTGCTGGGGGGCGCGGACGTTCGCACATCTTTTTCATACGCTTCCAGGAAACGCAGCTTCATCTGATTCCCCAAAGAACGCGAAACCCCATCCATCCATGTTCGAGCCTCGGATAATCAGCATCCGCTCTATCGTAACGCACGCTGTGCGGGTATCTGGGCCAGCACCCTCCGCGATTGGCTATCCGCAGCGCGGCGTCTGCGAAGAGGTATTGCACTTTCATCCGATCTCCTGAACACTGCGACATACGCGTATGCCGATCAAGAAGGTAAAATAGCCTAACGACCGGGCTGAAGTGGGGAGCGTCACCCGGTCTCCCGTCGTGACTTGGGGCGCACGCCTCCAGGGCCCTCCACGCCCCCAACGATAAGCGTCTCCTCTTTTCCCGAAATGCAGTGTCATTGCCGCCCTCCCATGCGGACGCGGAAACCGACGAGAGCGTGCATGAACAAAGGAAACTGGCGACCACGCAGATTCATTTCGTTTCGGGTCGGGTGCATTGACCATCCTCTCCCTCTGTACGTGATCGAGGGCACCGCATACAGACACCCGGGGAGGAAGGGAACCCCGTTCACATCAAACTTCATCGTTTTTGGTCTCCTTGGGTAGGTCGAAATCCCAGCGCCACGTGCTCGAATCTGGGGATGTTACGTAGGTGCTCGCAATAACGCATGTAGTACGTAGCGCACCCCCACCCGTTTCCCCAGAAGGAACGATACATGTAGTTCTGGTACGTATCGGAGTGGTATGCGTGTTTCTTGAACGAGAGGTTCATTGAGTTCCCCAGAGTTGATTCGTTCCCGTTGTATAGTACCCTAGCGCTCTGCGGTAGAAGTAGGTCGAGAGACGTGTCATGTACGGGCCTCAATCAGGCGGAAGCCGACCACTCGGTGGAGTTGATGAACACTGTCGTGGGCGCTACGGATTCCATCCTCGATCCAGCTGCTACGATCCAGCTCCCAGAAATAAGCCGAGCCCCGGCTCATTCGACCGCCGTCCAATACGTCCGGAAAAAACAGCAGACGTTTCATCGAGTCCCCAAGAAACAGCGAAAACCGGTGACCTTCGTCACGCGATCCATCGGGTCATTGTCGAAGATCCGCAGCCGTCGTTTCCCCTGGATATCGCTGTTAGGCCAGCAGAGTCCTCCGTTCAACCGACGCCACTTACCCGCCAGGAGCTGAGTGCCTTCTGGAGGACGCTTGATTGTGAGCTTCATACTACACTCCGAGTTGTTCGAATTCCTGTTTGCTTGGACACGAGTCCCACCCATTCGACGTGGCTTCTGCGCGGATTCGATCGGGGGAAGTCGGGCCAGCAGAGGAGGGAACCCCCCTTCGCTCGATAGGCGTAGACACGCAGGGCATCGTCATTCAGATTTAGCCGCATCACTGCCTCCTGAAGATACGTATTCCGATGATCGCGTGGGAGAAGAACCGAATATCGAAATCCGATCTCGGCAGGATTGCGGAGTCTGCGAAGTACATGTAGCCCGATCCTCGATTCACTCTACGGTTGTCCATGAAAGTTATCCACAGCAGATCCTTGAGCGAGTGTTCGATCCTCATCTTGAACCTCCGAACAGTCGAAAACTCCAGAGCCGCGTCGAATCGGCCGCGTATACTTCGTGACGTATTCCTCCTTCTTCCGGCGAAGGGAACACCCAACTTCGTCCGTAGACGGAATGGGACCTGCCCCTCGATCCCCCACGTGTAAACGTCAACTTCATCGTTTGCCCTCAACTGCACGAATACTCATATCTTTATACTTGGAATCCTCCCAGCGTAACTCACCCCAATGCCACGAGAGTAAGTCAGCGGTTGGCGCGCGATTGTACCAACGCGCAGCCCCGAATGCAAACCGAAGCTGTGGATCACCTGGCACTCTTCTCCATGTCCACGTCATCTCACACCTCTGCAACAACGAAATCCCACGTCGCCGAAAAAAGACAATACGGAGTGTGTGCTTCTTCCTCCCGGTCTTGCGCGAGACAAGTGAAAGTGACGATTACACCCGAGGGCTGCACGACTGAAGACTGGTTGACCCCCGAACATACCCCTCTTAGCTGACAGCTTTATATGCATACGCTCTTCCAGAAAGGTCGAAACCCCGTAACTCGATTCTGTTCTTTAGGGTTGCTCCACGCCCTCGACGGCTTTCGAGCAAATCGATCCACCGTATAACTCGAACCGAGGGCGCAACTTATTGTGCTCCAGTCCGTCTTGAACCGAAGTTTCACGGATTGTTCTCCTGAATGCGTGTTTCACAGAACGGGCGGAACCCCACTAAGTTGTCTAAAGCTCTCGACCGGCACCCGATAGACCATCCAGGGTATGTGTCTTTTACTGGATAGACCAGGGGGATTCCATAAATCTTCCGCATGGCCGGCTGTCTCATACTGAACTTCAACTTCATCGTACACCCCTGCAAACACGAAATCCGCTATGAAAGAACGGAATGGGACTATCCCCGCGTACTCCTATCGGCATTGTCAGGCTCCGGTGATAGTTGCGTCGGATGTAGCCCCAGTACCCGCCCCATGCGGCCCCCATGGCCGAACAGGGCGTGATCGCTATCGGGTTCATTGCGCCGTCCGGCATACTCGGAATCCTAAACCGCATACGTCGGATTCATTGAAACGAGCGCGGCCCCCTAAACATGCGTTTTTTGGCCACATGTGCCGGACGGATCCTCTGCACGCCTGACCGCCACCCTTCCACCATTCGATTGGATTTTTCGGAATGTACAGCTTCATAGCTGCCCCCCAATAATGCGAAAGCTGAGTGTGCTGCACGCGAACTGCCGCTCCTCGGGGAACTCTCGCCAGTGCATGTTTCTTGTGTATCCTGTCCACGGTCTATCCACCCACACACCGCCTAAAGTCTGACGCGGATCCGTAGCGGGACCGACCAGATACCAGTCGTTCTTGTGCGTTCGTTTCATCCCAAACCCAGAAAGCAGCGCATTCCGGCCTTGAGTACGTTGTGTCCTCTCATGAGTGTTCCTGCGTACGAGTACGGATCATACCACCTGCTGTGCCACCAATAACCGCCGCGTACCCTGTGTATGTTGTGTCGGCTGTTATTTTCCCACTCCAGTTTCATCTCTACCCCCTTTTCGGACTGACGGCCCAGGTGCTCCGAAATCCTACGAAATCGAACGCGGCGAAGGGGGTGCTGCGGTGGTAGCGGTATTGGCCCGCACCGTGGGCTAAAACGGCGACATTGTACCTCCACAGACCCCCTTTCAGCATCTGTTTCGTATCCCACATATACGGCCAGTTCACTCTCATTCGTCCTCCCTCCCCACAACATGGTATGGGCGAAATCCGGCAAAAGACTGATACTCCGTAGTATGTAAAGAAACCGATGAACTCCATAGCATGTATTGAAGATCAAGAAGCATCACGCCCTCCTGAAGATGCGGAAACCGATCGTAGTCTGTGCACCGAAAGGGCCCCGCGCAGAGAAAAGTTCCCGACTCTCGGCTTCTGTGGTATCCCACGGCCACAAGCTGCCGATGACTCCTTGTAGACCCTGCCTTATCTTACAGTGAAACAGCTTCATTCCGCCCTCCTGTTCGAGAAAGATTGGCCAACGTCCTGAATGTGCGAAATCCCAGGAAGGCACGTACCGTACCAGGGTAATAGGGCATCCAATCCGATTGTCGGGTGTGAAGGCTGCTCGCCCAATCGTTCCCCAAGGCCACGACGGCGCTGCTCCTCGATTGCGTGACGCCATGTAACGATGTATCCCAGCTGTGGACGAGTTTCATGGAACCCCCTTGCAGAGCCTGAACCCTACGTGATCGTAGGCGGAGAAACGTGATCGATCCGGTCGGGCTTGATCTCTCGGCGCACGGTCCATAGCGCGGGTCATGACCAATCCGTAATGTCCCCATACTTTTTCGGGTCGACCCTTCATGTATTTGGGTCTTTTCATCCTCTTACTCCGGGAAATTGGGGGTAGCACGTCCCGCGCAACCAGAAGTGCTGGAGGTGTTTGAAGTTCAGACTCATGGACGCATCCCCAGGACGACGCGAAAACCTCCCAGCCGCGACTGGTTTAGCGGATCGTACACCGTCAACGTGACTGAAGGCCGTTCGCGCAGAAATTCAGCTCTGTCCAAGTAGCGACTCCCGCGCGGCGGTCGATACAGACGTTGGCACGGGTAACTCAGAACGAATATCATCATACACTCCAGCATGGGCGGAATCCGTGATCGTCGTGACGTGCGTTCACGGAGACCCAGTCCGTGTACGCTCTGCCGTGCAAAGAAGAAGGGCGGCCAAACCAGCCCGAGCCGCAGAACAGTTGCTGTTCGCCTATAAAGTGCGGCCACGTGCACTTCATCGCAGCACCCCGAAAAGGCGAAAACCGTGATCGGGGCATCTGGCTGCGGGCGCGTAATTGTATCGCCCCAGATACGAGACGGAGTTACGCAGCATCCAGTCTGTCCCCACAACAGCGCGTGTGACGCCCGTGACGAAGTCCGTATTGTACTTCATGCTACCACCCAAAGAACGCGAAATCCAAGATCGTTGTGCGCCTGCTGCTGGACGGTCGGAATAGATCCGGCAGTGAAGCCGCCAGTGTAGGGGTAGCATTCCCAGTCGCGCCCCCAATTTATACGACCGTAGTGATCCTTCGAGCGACGCTGTATGTGTAGTTTCATCGGGCACCTTGGCAGATGCGAAACCCGTTGACGCGATAACGAGCCTCCGTCGGGTCGTATGAACTGCCCGCGCAGGCGGCATGCAGAGGATGATCGTTGCACGCGCCTCCTCGGTTGTACCGTTTTTGCGGGTCTTTGAAACAGAAGATACTGAGTCTCATCGAGAGCTCCTGTAGGGCCGGAAGCCGCTGTCTTCATACGCCATAGAAGAGATGGCTCGAATACACGCAGACCTGTAGCTGACGTATGGCGCGCTGTACGTCCAGTCTTTTCCGAAGAGTGTTCGCAACCGGGATGAATCGGGAGGCCCCGAAATAATCTGCATTACACGCCTCCGGACAAGCGGGGTCCGTATGTTGACTGTCCCGAATCCGACCGGTCATCGTCCGGCGTAGAGTCAACTTCATCGTGCCCCCGAAAAGGGGCGAAACCCTGCCGAGAAGTGGGGCAGCGTAACGCGGACGAGCCCCTGAGGGGTGTTTTTCTGGCGAGGGCTACGGCTCGTCCAAGTCGTTCCACGTAGAGCTTGCAGGTTAGCGTAACTGTTTATCTTCACGTTCCGGACCTCCCGCTTGAAGTCGAAAACCGATGTACGACGCACGCATCAACGGTGTGCAACCGATGCTCCAGGAACGTTCCTTGAGGCCACAGCCGTAGGCCCAGCCTTCGTTGCAGGATCCGCGTATCCTCGGAGTGCCCTGAGAATAAAACGAGTCAACGAGTCTCATCGGGCCCCCACGCAAACACGAAAACCGATGAAGACGCGATCCTCCCGCGGCCTGTACCAACCCGTTTGGCAGTACGACGCGCTCGCCGGCGCGGACTGAAAATCGCTGCCCTGGATCGTGAGAAGAGCCCGTGGACCCATAGAACGCGAAAGGATCATCGGTGCATACCTCCACAGACTCTGAAACTAAAAAGTGGATCGCTGCATATGGGGAAGGCGACGCAACGTCCCCACCAGCCCAAATTTCGCGGATTGGTACCGTCCCAACTGCTGCCATGAGCGAACTCGTTATGCAGACCGCGCGTCCGAAGGATCGGTTTCATCTTTCCGCCCGACAGGTTCGAAAGCCCCGAAACTGGGCATTGTCCGTAGTCGAACACGCGAGGTAGTTCGCCCTGCGTACGGACGCAAAGTTGCAGAACCATCCCCTTCCCCGATCTTTTCGATCCGCGAGGTAGCCGGGGGCCGTCAATGCTAACGTCATTTCACCTCCGCGTAGGTTCGAATGCCGACGTTATCGTACATACTGCCGAGTAGCAAACTCCCCCCGACATCAACAGGCCTGAAGGATTCACTCCATGTCCAATCGACACCCCACTCTGAACGTACCGGCGCTTTGAGTCCTTTGGGTTTTTCCGGTCTCAGCTCCAATTTCATCGCACACCTTCGCAGACTCGAAACCCAACCACCAAACTCTTGTACCCCTGCGTGTCTCTCCCGTAATTCATCACGCCGGCTTGTCTGCCCCCGACCATCCAATGCCCTCCGAGGAGGAACACGAAGGAACCCGCTCTTCGCGTGTATTCGAGTTTCATCGAGACTCCCGAAAGGTTCGTATCCCACATGGAGGGGGATCGTAGGGGTAGGGGCAAGTCACCAGCGAGCGAAACGTGACTCCTGCGTATCTCGCAGTATTGAGCCAGAACCGGCCCCAAAGCACCTGATGCCCGCTCTCGGAGAAGCTCACAGGAGGGTTCATCGTGCCGTCCATAAGCAGCGAAATCCGACATCGCGTCGAGTGTAGCTGGGGGCAGGCCAGAAGCGATAGGAGTCTCGGGGGACACACGCACTGAATCCTACGCTTCCCCCGCGTATCACCGTGTTTCGTTCTACGGCGAGATCCCACAGAGTACACACGCCGGACAGGGAAGAGATCCTCATCGTGCCCCCCAAAAAGGTCGAAATCCGAGAACGTTACACCGCGAATGTGGGTGGAATACGAAGCATCGCTCCTTGATTGTTTGAGCGGCCCAGTTGCGTCCTCTGATCTCTTGAGGCTCGCGGCCACCGAATACTATGAAGAGTTTCATCGAAGCTCCAGATACGAACGAAATCCCCGGTAGCATCGACAGCTACCCGCTGCATCGTGCGCGCGGATCGGTACTCCTGCAGGGGGGCCGGGATAAAGACCCGTACTTCCGCGAGCCGTTCGGGTGTAGTTACGTCCAGTCAACGCAAGAAGTTTCACGATGCCCCCCGGAACGTACGGAAGCTTAGCGCAGGGCCTCGGCTGTTCGATGGCTGGAGGTAACGACTCATTGTACACGCGTGTACAGGGAAGGCGTACCAGCATCCGCCACGCAGGCTTCGATAGAGACAAACGCTGCCCCAATAGAATCGCTTCATCGTATTGCCAAGACCGGGCGAATCCCGATAATCGGGTAGTTTCGATTATTGGTTGCAGTGCTGAGGCCATCTCGATCGTAGATGATGATGATCTGACGTGTCCAGGACGTACCACGACATTCCCGGTGCCCGCGATAATCGAAGAACGAGCGGTACACCGGCAGACCCCGATAGGTGAAGGGTGGAATACGTTTCATCGTACCCCTACGATCACGCGGAAACCCCTTCCGCCGTTGTTGGGGTCGTCTATACGGCACCAGAAATGATCAGACCATTCACGCCATGCCTGAGGGTAGCTACGTCTCCAGGATCCGCCTTGGAAGCTTCGGGAAGCACGTGAGACGCGTTTGTAGGTTGCCGAAAAGTTCTTCATCAAACACTCCAACAGACATGAAAGCCGACATAACGGTAGGTGGAGACAGGCACCGAATTCTCTGCGAGGATTGGGGACACGCGCCGCTGCGTCAACGTGAAACATTTGCCCCGAACAATGCGGTTCGCCTCCGGGCGACCCCGTGGGAGCGGTTTCATGCGCCCCTCAAGACGCACCGAAATCCGTATGCGTCCGCCGGGGAGTCGCGATTCGTGTCCCAAAAACGCCAGACGCGGGTTGCCGGGGAACATCGCCAGCTTATCCCTCGAACTCTGCAAGCGTAGGGTTGGCTGAACCCGAAGATACGCATCACTGCGTCCCCTTCACGGTTCGGAAGCCGAGATAGTTTAGAGTGTAGGCCGGAAATGCCTTAGCGCGTCCGGATGCGTTCGCCGCTTCAGGCACCACGAGCCAGCCGCTCCCTATAAGGCTCCTGGTGTGTCCCTCCGGCATGAAGATCATTCTCATTTCCCCTCCAGGTAGACTGCACCCATGTAGAGACGAAACCCGACGGAACGGAGGCTGTACTCTGTGTATCCCAACGTTCTCATAGAGGCCCATGCGTAGTATCGCTTGTCGCCCCATTCGCTTCCTCGAAACCAGCGACGATGACAGTTCACTTCGCGCACCCACTTCATCGTGCACCCATGTAAAGACGAAAGCTGAGGTTGACGCCGATGAGCGATGTCGTGCACTTGTGGCGGCTCTCCTGGTAGTCGAAGTATCCCCTAGCGATACTCCAGCTCCCCCCACGAATCCGACGGAGAGGCGCAGGTTTGAACTTCGGGTCAAATTTCATCGTACGTCCCGGACGGTTCGGAAACTCAACAGACTCGTATAGGAGTCACACAACAGATTCATGGTGTACAGATGTCGGATAGTAGACGTTCGGTTGAGCCAGCAAACGCCCAGAAAGTCCCGTTTGTGTTGTATGTGCGTGTCCAGAATGAGTCTCACCTTACCTCCCAGAACACGCGCAAGCTGACGTTCGCCATGATGGTGGAGCTTTTGTATGAGACACGATTCACCTTACACGCGAAGGACGGCGTTCGGTTGTGCTGCCCGCCCCGCCATGTACGGTAGAAGTAAGGCTCGAACCATGGACTGAATTTCATCTCAACCCCCAACACGGCCGGAAGCCCGTAAAGTGGAGACGGGCTTCCGGGATGTAGTAGAATGTTACTCTCGTAATAACCTGTTTCTGGTTGTCTCTCCACCCCCCGCTCCGCATTTTTATTCGTTCGGGGAGTAGATCCCGTAGGTACTCGGGCGGAAAAACGAGGTTCATCTCGCCTCCAAGAGAAGGCGGAAGCCCGGAGAGAGGTAGCCCCCCTGTGTGGGGACTTCGAACCGACCGGACTCGCAAGCGAATCGCTTGACGTAGTCCCAGCAGCTCCCGCGTATCAGCCGGTAGCTGTTGTAGTTGTTCGACGAAATGAGCTTCATGGCCGACTCCAGGTAATGCGAAAACCGGTTGCGGAACCTTCAACGGATATCTGGGACCAACTGTACCCCCTTCTGGCGGCTGTCGAGGGGAAGGTCCAATACCCGCCACGTTCGTCGCGTGTTTGATGCCACCTGCATATCAGGGCAAGTTTCATCGCTCACCTCTGATGATGCGAAACCCGACTGCGCTGAATTGTGCGAGCGCACTGTTCGGGTGGCAGTTCGCTTTTCGCGCGCCGACCCTGTAGTCGTACCAGATTCCACCCCGGTTTTTCTGTAGAGAGTGCAGATCAAAGCTCGGGGGAAGTTTCATCGTACGCTCCTGCAGATGCGAAAGCTCACGTCATCGAAAGCGGCTCCGACCTCCTCCCCGCGACGTGTTCCACTGTATAGACCGGAAGCAAGGGGAAACCATCCCCAACCTCGAACACCGCGACTGTCTGTTATACCGCGCACGCGTGAGAACTTCATTCTACCTTCATGACTGAGCGAAACCCGCGATAATCGGAGAAGGAACCGGGCTCGTTGTGGTCATCCCAGGCGCCAAGATGACCCGAGGGGTCATAACACCAACCCCTTCCCCGGCTAATAATCTTTCCGCTGCCGATGCGCCAACCTCTGTTGCCCCACCACGTGAGAACGTCAAACCAAGATCCATAGGACAGTTTCATCGTATCTCCAGGCAGAGCCGAAAGCCCAAGATATGATCGCTGAACGTAAGCGGTTCCCAGTGCATCCATGAATGTCGCGCAGATGATCCCCGTCGGTATATGGGGCTTCCCCGTGTTTTTCTGTCCAGCGTATAGTCGAGTCTCTGTATGAGCTTCATCGAATACTCCAACATGGGCGAAACCCGAGTATTCGATTGCGCCGGTCGGGATTGTCTCGGTAAAAGTACAAATACTCAACGTTCTGCGGCCCGTTTCCCCAGCCCCTTCCGCCGTTAGCCCGCGCGACCTTCGTCTCAAAGTACAGAAGGATATTCATCTCACTCCCCCGAAAATGCGAAACCCAACATCGTAAAAACGTGATCTGGCAAGATATATGTCGGCTCGCCCCTCTCTGGTGTATGTCGCGCTGTACTCTATGCAGCCCCCACGGAACTCACGATCCGTACCGGTCGCGATCATCGAAAGCGTCTTCATCGCGCCCCCATGCAGACACGAAAACCAATCACATCGTAGACGAAGTCGGTATCGGCGCGCGCAGATTCTCGGACACGCGAGAATGTTGCATGGGCGCCCCAGCACCCTCTACGATGCACACCACAGCGTCGATCTGCACGCTTCCATTGAACCGGGTCCAGTCTCATTGGAGATCTCGAACGGGCCGAAACCCGAGGTAGATGTAACAGTTGAAACACCAGTCCAAGACTCGGTAAGAGTTGCCTACGTGGGAACCGTTGTAGGCACATCGGCTGCCTCGAAACGGGCGGTGAAGCTCCCGGTTCAGTCTAATGCGCATCATCGTACACTCCAGACGAGGCGAAAGCCGAGGTTGGAGAGAGACCCGTCGGGTGACATCGTGTATCGCGTCGCAAGACGGGAGGATTTCGAAGTATGTCCTCGACTCTTACCCCGAAACACTTGGTCGTTGAACTGCGAGAATTTCCCAATACGCATGATCAGAACCCTCCATAAAGTCGGAAGCCGTAAAGGCGTTGGCTCTCGTTCGCCAATACGAAGCGGTAGTACGACCTATCAACGCACAGCGAAAGGAGGTTCCAGGCACTCCCATGAGTGATTTTTCCTGTATTCCAGCGTATGCCTTCGTATAATATCATCTGACGCCTCCAAAACAGCGAAACCCGTGCGTGAATAGGCGGCAGTACGGACGCTCCAAGCCCTGCACAACCTTGAAGGCGTGACGGGGGTAATTTCCCCATTGCGAACCGTGAAGCCCGCGACGACCTCTGTCTTCTATCTTGAGCTTCATCGAGCCGCCCGCAGGAGCCGAAACCCGATGGGTGGGTATCTATAACCCTTCGTGTTGAAGGTGAGGCACAGGAACAGGGCTGCGTGCTTTTTCGCATGAACCCACCTCCCGCCCCAGATTTCGCGCTCTCTGTTCTTAACCTCACGTACGGTGAACCTCACTGGGCCCTCCAGCAGATACGAAAACCGTAAATCTTCCGGCTTACACGGGCCTCCGCCGGCCTGTATTCTGCTGCGTGTTGCGGAGAGATGATAGCCCTGTTCCAGTCGCGACCCCGTATCTGGCGGAGCCAGTAGTCCTCGTTCATCTCTATGAATCTCATCGCTCACCTCTGAAAGATATGATCTTCATCTTGCCCCCCAGTAAGGGCGGAACCCGATGAGAACGTCGTGGGTGTACGGCCGCTCTAGCGGCGCGAAAGCAAGCCGAACGCGCTCGCACTGGTCATCCCAGCAGCCGGATCGGGCTATCCGAGGTGCCGTAGAATCAACCTTTATAGGCAGCATCGCGTACTCCAGCAAACGCGAAGACCGATCATTCCGTCCGGGTTCGCGGGCGGCGACAAGTCGATATGACCCAGGTCCACGAAACGAGGGCTGTACTCCCAATATGTGCCCTGGTTCCCCTGGAAGACGTGTCGTGCGACCTTCGGGACGAGTTTCATCGTTGACCCCAGAAACAACGGATTCCTGTGTATCTCCAAGCGATGCCGAGCGGCTCAACGTCAGAGTACGCGAGCGACACGGCTACCTCGATCTCCGGCCACCATGACCCCCGGCAGCAGCCGTACGTTCCGTGTCTGTATATCCAGACGAGCTTCATCTCGCACTCCAGGCACAATGGAAGCCGAGGAACAAGCGTCGGCCTGACGGCGGATACCAGTCATTGGCCGCCATTCCCGTTTGGGTTGAAACATCAGCCCAATCGACGCCCCGAACGACACGAAGCCTGTAGTGAGAGAACGGAATGGGTTTCATCATCAAGCTCCGTAAAGGCGTATGCCGAGGATGTATGACCGAAACTCTGGATGGTCTAGGTCGTAGTGAGTCTCGAAACGCAACCCCGGGCTTCCATGACTCCTTTTCATCAAGGCGTACCATGCGCGTCCTATATTTACGCGACGACTCTCGGTGGGGTTCAGTACGATTCGTTTCATCGTGTACCTCAAATCATCGTGCAGTCCGGAGGAGGCGGAACCCGATGGTGATGTGACGCGTGTTTGCTGCGAGGGGGTGCCGGAAACTTTTCCCCATGTAGCTCGCCTGTGATTCCCTGTTGGAGCCTGTACATAACAGTCCACGGATTATCTGGTTTTCGTTTCTGGGAAATACATGAACGAGTCTCATCGAACCTCCAGATAGAGGCGAAACCCGAACGTTTCTATCTGGCGCGAGGGATCGAACAGGCTGCGATACGCGCACCGGATCAACGACTTCTGATCCCTCCAACATGTGCTGCGAAATACACGCTGCGGTCTTTCATCGAATTTGATGATACGTTTCATCGAGCGCTCCTGGTCGGCCGGAAGCTGAGGATTTGGTTTGTGTAGTCGGGAAGATCCCAATCAAGCGATGGGTTCATCGCAAACCAGTGGCTTGTCGCGTAACTCCCGCCCCGCGTGTAGCGGCGAAAGCTGCACTTTCTTATTTGGAATGTCAATCTTATCCCTCTACGTTGCTGCGTGTGGACGTGTAAGCGTCATCTTGCTCTTGTGTAACAGCGAATGCCCATGCAGTAGCCCCCTTTTTCTATTCGCTGCTCGCAGCTGAACGGTTTTCTTCTGGCGTCATACTGGGGGTCATCCCAGCTCCAACCGCGGAAGACCCTGAAAAGCGTGTCTACTGGGCGCAACAAAAGTTTCATCGCGCCCCCCAGCAGAGGCGGAATCCGATGTCTCGGGAGTGATCTACAGATCTGTACAGGTTACTGTAGCTGTATCGAGAGAGCCACATACATCTCTCCCTCTTTATGCCGCGAAAGAGTCGAACATCCGTATCATTGTGATGCAGATCAAGTTTCATCGTGACCCCAAGATCAGCCTGAAACTGGTAGCGCTATGGCGTAAAGTGGCGTGATCCACAGAGCGACGTGCTTTATGGGCAAGAAATCGCGAATCATTCCATAATCCGCCCCGCTCCGTCCGGTTACTGAACGACCATAGAAGGCTCATCGATCTCCTCTCAATGCGCGGAAGCTGAGGAATTCGCCGTAGGTTTCAGGGCCTGCCCGGTCTGTCCAACCGGTGCGGTTGACGGCTTGCGAGTCTAGAAGCCAGAACCCGCCGCGACGCACACGGCAGAAGCTGTGGAACTCTGGAACAATCTTCATCGGATACCCTGGTAGATGCGAAATCCAAGACCGAACAAGGAGCCTGTGGGCGGGTACTCGTCCTGGAGACGGTATGTGCGTCCCGTGATGTCGCAGAACCAGGCTCCTCCGCGGTGCCTTCTCCATACGTGTGACGCCAGTATGAGCCTCATCGGGCCCCCTCGCAGAGACGGAAGCCGATGTACCCCCAAGTATAGTCAAGATCGCGCGTTTCACGCCCCCATATGAAGAGAAAATGCGCACTTTCGTTCCAGCAGCTGCTGTGGGACGTACGCACAGTAAGTCGGTCGTATTTTAGGGAAAACTTCATCGTACCTCCAAATACAACCGGAATCCCGTGGCGTTGTCATTTTCGTGCGGCAGGAGCCACCAACGGCCTACCAAACAGGCCTCCAGTATGTAGTCTGTTACACATCCCCCGCGAAGGCGTCGACGAAGCTCCGGTTCTCTCATCAAGAGCGGCTTCATTGCACCCCCGTGTACGCACGGAAGCCTCGGGCGTCATGCGTTACAGCAGGTAGGCCTTCGAAGACCGGCCAAGCACGCGACCGTACATTTCTCTCAGACAGGGCCCAGCCTCCGCCTCGAACCAAGACGAAGGAGTCTTGCGCAAACCAAAACGCGATCTTCATTGCCCGTGCCTCCTGCAACGGAACCCTACATCTGGGTAGATTCGATGCGTTCGGGAAGTGAAGTTCGGTATACCGGACGGATAGTTCGCGAGGTCTAGAAGACCCCCGCTGTAGTTGCCCCTGCCCCTGTATTCTCGAAGATGGACGGTCAGAAAGAGAACCTTCATCGTTTCCTCGAATGGTAGCGTTCTCCTGGTCGGTAGCGCTCCCCCAGATGGCCCCGAAAGCCGAGAAAGGCGGAGGCATGGGAGGGTATGTCCCGATTTCGAAGGGCCTGTTTGACGTCAGACGGGTAGTTGAACCAGACTTGTCCCCACTCGATTTGCCCGCGCCAGGCGTCGAATTTTCCGATGATCTTCATCTCACACTCTGACATATGCGTAAGCCGACAAGGTAGAAACATTGTGCAGGAGGTGTATCCCAGAAACGGTTTCCCGTAGCTACATATATGGGGCGCCGCCCCCATAGCCCCCCACGAATCTCTTTCCTGCCGAACCCCCCTTTTAGGTTGATCAGCCAATCGCCGTTCAGCTTCATCTCGTCCCTCCGCAGAGGCGGAAGCCCAGGTCGGAGTAGCTGGTGTACGTGCGGTGTGTGAACCAGAAACCCTTCCGAACGACGTCCTCTCCGTGGTTCCATTTCGATACCCGATACGTCCGCGTATCACAACCATCGAAGAAGGAGAGCGTGGTTATCTTCATCGGAGCCTCATGCAGCAGCGAAACCCGACATGGTCGTAGGTGATATCAGGCGTGACTTGGTGTTCACGGACGCCGTGACGCGGAAAACGCCAAGTATGGAGACGCCAACTCCCTCCGCGAAAACCCCGTGCGTCGTTGAACAGGATCATGCGTGTAGATTTCAGTTTCATCGTACACCCCTGTAGAGGCGAAAGCCGAGGTCGTTGTCTCTGTACCCGGCTGCGAACATGTGGCCGTAGGTTGGGTCATGTATGCCTCCTTCGTCATCTCGCAGGTACGCCACATCATCGCCCCACCACGCACCCCAAAAAACTCGATCTTCGGAGGGCTCAAACCATGAGATACGTTTCATCGTCCACTCCAACACGCGCGGATCCCGAGACTCCAGTATTGGTAGTTGCACGGCTCTGCATAGCGCGTCACCATTTGGCTGATCTTTGGGTTGTAGTACCGGCTGCTACCCCAATTCACACGTCGAACCTCCCATATGAAATTCCACCTGAGTCTCATGACACCCTCCTGCACGGTCGGAATCCGATGCGACTTGATTCGAAGGTTACAGAAAACGTAAAATGGGGAGCTCTACGGGCCGTGTTCGCGGTGAGGTGCCAGAATCCGCCTATGACCTTCCTGTCCTTATACCACCCAGTTTCGTGTACGAACTTCATCGTGCCCGCCGACAAGGACGAAACCCCATGTACTCCCCTTCAGCGGTTGTTCGATACGAGAAAACGGAGGAAAGATGGTTGGCGCGAACATAGGGGGTGAAATACCAACCGGTTCCCCGCGCAGTGGCTGCGTCACGCAGTGTGTAGAAGCCGAGAAGAGTGTCGTCGAATACACTATAGTACATCAGGCTTCCTTGTGTGTGTGATTCGAAACCCTACGCATAGTGCGCAGGTCAGAAGCGGTATCTTCACGACGCCTTCAATATCAATCGGATCCCCACGATCTCGTGACGGTCTTCCATGTGTGCTATGCGATAGCGATTATCCTTGATGGCTTCGCGGTAGCACCGCCACCAGGCGCCATTTACTGGAATCCTGAGCGGACGTCCGAGCTCCAACCCTAACGTATGTTTCACCTCTCCCCCCAACACACCCGAAAGCTAAGGTCGTCGTTGCGCCATCTGAGGCTCCAGTCATGTCGACTCACCCGAGAGTGCGCAGAACAACGTTGATCTGCGGTAAACGCAAATGGCTCCATGAACCAGGAGCGACCGCGTTGCCCCCCTTTTTGCCCCCGTTTGAACGCATAGGATAGCTTCATCGTGTTCCCATGATCAGTCGAAATCCTGTAGTTGGGTGTCGGTCAAGGACAGGCCAATGCACGGAGTACCCCCTCCCGCTCTTCAGGCCGTAATCCTCGAAGTCGCGTCCTCGATCAACCCGCCTTGCATCCTGCGGCAACGTCTGTAGTATTTTCATTTACACTCCGAAGTAGAGCCGAATCCCTATGCAGTACGTCGACCAATCTGGAGACACGCCCGTGTGCGGGGACGGCGGACGACGAACGTTGTAGGGACGAGCATAGAAGTTGCCGCCCCATGATTGTCGCAGCGCAGGGCGCTGTACCCGGTATGTGAGTATCACTTCGCCTCCAAAACTGCGCGGAACCCGACCCAGTGGATCTTGTCAGGGCGTTTCACTGCAGTGTAGCGGAATACGTGTCCTTCCTGGGCGGAGCTCGGATAGTCGGGGTGATCTGTCCCCCATACCCAGCATATCACATTCCCCTTATCCGCTCTACGTAGAGGCAGCGATGGCCGCTTCATCGCACCCTCCAGCAGAGCCGTATACCAGTAAAATCTTCAAAGAATCCTACTGAAAACCAATACCGTCGAGGTAGCTGCGCGGACGGCGGGGTGTATTGCCGGCTCCCGCCCAGGAGCACCATACGGATGTCCTTGTCTGTAGCAACGCAGATCTTCATCGCACCCCCCAGCAGACCCGAAATCCGAGAAAGTTGTCGCGGTAACCGATGCTGAAGTCGGTATAGCGCCGCATGGAGGCACGCTCCTGTGGGTATTCCCGCAGCCCGCCCCGAACCATCATCCTGGCATGTATATGGACATTCCAAAGGAGCCGCATCATACCCCCGAGTAGCATCGAAATCCGACGCAGATCCCGAAATCCTCGGGCTTGAACATGTGACGAAAGACATGACAGCCGAAAGCCCGCCCATAGTTCGTTTCCCGACCACGGACAGATTGGGCGTTGAAGCGGTCGAATATTTCCGCGATCTTCATCGCACCCCAAAGAACACGCGGAATCCCGCGAGGGAGCTATAGCCGTCTGGTTCGAACCAAAAACCGTACGTACGGAACGCGTGGGATGCACTAAAGTTCCACTCCCTTCCGTGACACCGTCGACCGTTCTCACGATTGAACTTCACTTCGCGTTTCATCGCATCCCCCGATAGAGCCTGAATCCGATGTCGTCGTAGCGGCTGCGGGTCGTGTAGTCCCGACGATACGCACCACGAGCGAGTCCAGGGAAGTCGCAACAGCCCGACCCTTGATTCACCCGATACGTGATCCGACCGTCGTTCTGCGAAAGCTTCATCGTATCTCCAAGAAGCAGCGAAAGCTGATGAGATTGCTGTTGTTGCTGCACGTGTACCTAGCCTTGTCCGCCGTTCGATAGTAGGCCAGATGAACGAACCATTTTTCTCCGCGGATTGTCCGGATGCCTGCACGGTCGAGTCCCAGGGGGACGCTTCATCGGACAACGCGTATAAGTCGAATGCTCGCATCCCGACTGGGGGTATCGGCCGAGTACTTGTGTTGTTTCGCATCACGTACGAAGATTGCGCCGTAGAACCAGCTTACGCCGCGACAAGACACCGCTCCGAAATGCGACTCGACATTGGGTATAAACTTCATGTTCGTCCCTCACAGAGTCGGAAGCCGAGATACGTGTAGAAGTGGGTGTCCGGGGGGTACGTGAACCGAAATGCGGAGCGAATAGTCGGAGCAGCGCTATCCCAGGGCTGCCCACGAACCACTGGCTGCACGCCTCCCTTGAAGTATTTGTAAACAAGTTTCATCT